>Ga0247723_1000019_pt1 | contig 103958 bp, 89 predicted proteins | sample MSEWelMarce5H_FC_FD_189079 | JGI IMG/M metagenome (GOLD analysis project Ga0247723, IMG submission 189079) | Subsurface sediment microbial communities from gas well in West Virginia, United States - MSEEL Well Study Marcellus 5H_FC | ecosystem: Environmental > Terrestrial > Deep subsurface >...
GTATATATTTTAGTATGGCATGTAAAAATTGTAAGAATAAGGACGACTTTAAGAAAGAAATGTACGATTCCACCAAATTGGTTGATAACTGGGTTATTTGGTTTGCAATTATTTGGTCCGGATTGGCAATTTATGGTTTTTATTCGTTAATCACCAAATTTTTATGAAAAATGGGAAATATTTTATAGTACTTTTTTCAAACAAAAAGAAAATTAAAATACTCTATAAGTGTATGCAAAAAACCACAGTATATGAGTATTGGAGGGAATTTAAAACCCAAAGAAAACCACCATTCGTTAAGGTTCAAGGGGGTAAGAGAAATCAGGATGTTATATTTGAATTGGCTTTAATATTTCCAAATAATAGATGGGTAACTCAAGTATGGGTCAAAGATAGTTTAGGTAGGAATGAACCAGCAATTATTGAGGATAATAAATTTCGTATTAAAGAAATTGTCCCATATTGGCAAGAAGAGTTGATTTATGATTTTCAGACCAAGAAAAGAATAAGGTATCACGAAATGATGGAATACATCACATCGGTTAAAGACATTGCACAAATTTTTACGTTAAATAAGAACTTGTTCGTACAAATTGAGAATGATGTGAGAATGTTTGGTAATAAAAATAAATTTGATTCCGAAAGATTGTTTGATATCGTAAGAGAAGACTTACTAAAAAGAAAACGTGGAAATTTTATTTTTGTTAAGGATATTAATACTCATCAAAGAACTCTATTATATAATTTACTTGAGAGTAAGGGGTTTAAAAGAACTGAACTTTTTAGACATTATTCGTATTAAAAATAATATCTACCAAACCGATTGTTATATTAAATGAGTCTTTTGGTTTTTCCATTTTCATTCCATATTTTTTCTGTATTGTATCGAACGCCTTTAGAAATTCTTGATTTGATAGTTCTAATACGATTGTTGTTGACTTTGTATCGGCATTAATTTTTTCTAATAAGTCACTTATTATTGCCAATTGATTTAATATGTCACCTTTTCTTTCCATAACCTAATATCTTTAATATTTTATCTATTATAGATACTTTCTTTTCCGGTTTAAATAAGTCCGTTTTATTTAATTTTTTAATTTCTTCAATCATCTGAATCTTCTGTATCTCTATCTCCTTCTTGTCCTTCTCTATCTCCTTCTTCAACCAATCCGATGCCTGTTGTAATCTCTTGTCCATAGTCGTTTAATAGATTTATGTCTTTAAGTTTGTCTAACGATTCTTTCTTAAATAATTCTTGTAGTTCTTTTACTTTCTGTTGGAATAACTTTTGTTTTTCCTCTTCGTCTCTATTGATTTGCAAAATCTCCAATGCACATGCAAATACAACATCGTAACCATCTTGCGTTCCGTTTGATATCAAAGATAATAATGTAAACTTTTCATTCTTATCTTGTATTTTAATTTTAATGGACCGATATGGTTTTACAATATCTTCATATCTCCAAGTCAATGGTAATTTTATATCCAAACTCACATTCCCTTCGATCTCTCTTAAAGAATGAAAATGAGGTCTTAATGATTTTATATTTTCAAACACGTTGTTAAATTAATATATAGGTTATGATATATGATATCGATAGTAATAGTGAAATATTTTCCACCTTACCTAACGTCATAGGTTGCGGATTGTCTTGAGTAAGTTTCATCACAAACTCTAAAATTACTCTTAACGAGTAAAGTATACTCAACACAAATAAAAATAATTTAATTTGCTCCATCATGTTTTTTCATTTCATCTAGTATGTCCTTACGATACACCGCAATAAGGAGTTTTATTTCTTGTGCATATTTTCTCGCTCTAATTGATGCACTTCGATTTCCTTTATCGTATACTTTTTGAGTATCGACTGACATTTTCTCAACTAGATCTTTAATTTTAGTTAAAGTCTGCATAATAATTTCAGTTTTTAATATCAATATACGGGAAAAAATCTACTTTTTCAAGTTTTGTTCAAATAATTTATAAATTTCGGTTAACATATCTAATTCAGATCTGGTCTTCCTATATTTGAAGTTGAATAACTTATCAAAATACTCGTAAATTCTAATGGGGTGGTCATCTAATTTATTAAAATAATATGCTTCGAGGAAGAAATTCCAGAAATATTCATAATAATTACCCCTCTCTTTGAAGTATATTTTCTCCTTATTGAAGTTATCTATTGTTCTATCCCAACACCAAGTAAAGTGGTTTCTTTGGTCTTCTTCTAATTCGGTAACGTCAGCTCCCATGAATGTTTGGTCAACTAACACATATAAAGATACAAGAAAGTCGTGAAAAAGTTCTGTTTTCTCACGACTTATATTGTAGGCTCGATGCCAAATATCTATTTGATGTTTATAACTCTCGGATGAGACAAACTCTAAATAACCCTCTCTATTCTCCATAATCCTAACTTATTAAAATATAAGGATAAAAGAAAATAAAACGAAGATATTATTGAGTTTTTTCGTTATAATTTGTAAGTTTTTTAATTTTTTCCATTTCTTCTAAAAGAACTGAATTGGTACTTACTTTAGACTCATTAACCGATTTAATTGGTAATGGTTCTTTTTTATACAACGGCTCTGATTTTTTATCTTCAGATTTTCTTTTAACTTCCTTTTCTAATTTTTTTGGTAAATCTGTTTTAACGACATTTGCAACATCATCACTACCATTACCCATTAATCTATCACCATCAATCGCCATTTTCAATCTTTTCTTAAATTGTTCAGATGGTTCATTGTCATATTCTAAATTCTCTAATCCACGTCCTCTTTGGTCTGCAACAAATTCGTCTTCTTCTTCTGTGTTGTTTACCTTAACACTATCACCTTCTTTGTTTTGTTCAGGGAATTTGTTGTTATTATTACCTGGAATTGATAAGTAATCTTTCATTTTCTTATCGACACCTGATAAATATGAGTTATTTTCTACTCCACTTTCTTTATGTGATTTTTTAGCTGCATCTAAACCTGGAACCGATTCGTTAACCATCTTAGTGATTAAGTTGATTAATTCAGATTCAGTTAAACGTAATGTTTTCTTTTTAGATTCATACATTCCACCACCACATTCACATATCTCTTTACCACATTCTTCGCATGTTCCTTCGTTAACATCTTCCATAGTTGGTCCACCACATTCATCACATTGTTCTTCTTCTCTTAATTCTTCTTCTTCCATTTGATTCCAACATTCCTCAACGTCATGTTCTTTTCCGTCAACAGTGAATGATTTTTCACCTTTTTCTTTGGCGTCCAACATTGCTTTAACGAATGCGTTACCTTCCATTGGTTCTTGATTTTCCATATTTGTATTTTCTTTTTCTTCTAATTCTTGTCCCATTTGGTCTAATTTTTCAATCATGTCCGCATGAGATTCGTATACTTTTTTATCGATTAATAATTCTTTTTTTGAATGCTTATTATCTTGTATATATCTTTCAGCCTCTTCCTGTGTATTAAAAGTATCAACAGGTTCTCCTTCGTGTGTTACGTGATAAACCTCTTTTTTACCTCCTAATGATTCCTTAATGATGGTTTTTCTTACCTCTTGGGAAACCACACTTTCAATAATTTGTGTTAGTTCGCTTATTCTCATACTAAATAAATATCTTAGTTATCTCATTTAATACAATTTTTTCCATTTCCTTATATGGAATACCGAATTTTTTTGATGTTTCGGTAATTGCATCCTTTATTTCTTGGTCTTCTTTGATGAAATCCAATGCTCCGGTGTTCCCTTGATTACAATATGGGAACTTTTTACACTTATCTTTAACCTTTACAAATACACTATCGGGACCTCCCCACTTAGGGAAATTTTTATCTTTTACCGCTCTACCCTTGTAGATACTATCGGGACCATCAATTTTTAATGGGTTTTTACGTCCACCCTTGGTTGTTTTACCAAAAGCCGGTACATCATATGATCCAGATGAACTTGCGTCGGTAGCCTCTTTAAATTCAATCTCCTGTTCTTCAGTTAATTTAGCATTATTAATTTTATGTATTTCTCTCTTAATCATTGGACCGAAAGCATTTCCTTCATATGAACCAGATGACGATGCGTCCGTTTGCTCTTTCGTTTCCTTTTTCGGTTCAATACCTTTTTTCTTCATATTGATTGCTATAGCCGCTTGTTGAGCGGGACTTGAAGCTTCGTTTGTTTTTGTCTTCTTCACACAATTTGGATATCTTTTACCAAACATTGTTTTCATTCCCTTTTGTGTGTAACCCTTCCAACACTTTTCATTAAGGTCGGTTTTTATATTATTAATAACTTCTTCCTCAATATTGGATTTTTTCAATTTTGTATAATAACTTGGGTTTTCCCATAAATGGTCCATAGCTATCTCTTTTGCTTTATCTTTATCGTCAGTATGTTCCATTTCAATTTTAATACCCATTTCCAACTCTTTCTTTAAGGATTGGACCATATTATCTATATGATAATAGTTCTTTGCGTCGTGTTTCTTTGCTATTTGAATCAAAGATTTATTATCGGCATTACCTCCCTTTAATAATTCAGATTCGTTCATATCCTCACCAATCTCACCTATAAAAACTTTGGGGTTAACACCCATCGCCGCTGCGGTACATAATCTTGTGTTTCCCGCAATAAGAATATATCTATCGCCCATTTTTAAAATTAGGGGTCTTTCATATTCATTATTTTCAATATCTTTTTTTAATTCTTTAGGGTTTCTTTTTTTATATTTTTTCGCAATCTTCATTACTGAAACCCAATCATCCTTTTCAATTGTATTAGACTCTGTGTTTTCCAATTTAAGCCAAACATCTTCTATAAGTGTTTGTTCCTTCAATCCATCAAAAGAGCGCACGAGTTCCTCCACGGAAATGTCTATTTTCTCCTTTCTTCTTAAATCTTGCGATGTTCTTTGAAACTCCTCTATTTCACCCTCAATATCCGGCTTAAAAATTTTTTCCATTATCTAACGTTCTTTAATGATGTTTCCCAAAATGACTTTCTTTGCCACAATGTTTTAAATAATTCAACAACAACTTTAGTAGAAAGGTCAATTATTTTATCATCAATCTTTTTTGTACCTAACTCATCTTGAATAGTTTTTACTACCATTTTGTGAACTTGAGTACTATTCATGAAATCTCTAATCTCCTTTTGGGTGATTTTTTCTATCTGTTTCTTATCTTGTTCACTAAGTGCCATTATATATTATTATCTCTTTGTGTTATCATTGGTTCCATGGTAGTTTTGTAAGTTTCTTCAAACTTTACTAATTTTTCCATAACGACCAAAGTCTCAGCTTCGATTTTTAACATTTCGGCGTTTACATAAACACCACTCTCTTCACCCGCAATAAACACAAAACTCACATCTTCGTCAGTTAGTTTACCATCCAATCTAATTTGTCTTTCACTTATTGTCATCCCCGGCTCGAATTCAACGATTTGAGAAACTTGTTGTCTAAAATTATCAATTAAACCGGATATTGCAGTCTTTTGTTCATCCTGTAATCCCATATCAGACTCGTCAGTTGATAACATTTTAACGTCAACATCGTTGATTACGATAACGTCATTATTAATTTCACGTTCTTGTTCGGGTGTTTGTGGTTCTGCCTGCTCTCTTAGAGTTCTACTTGATGTCTTAGCTTCACTAATATTTCTAAGAGTGTTTAACATCTTCTTGGTAAAATCGTAATCATTTCTCATTTTCGTGTGTATTGTTAAAAAAGACCCTAAAATTAAATGAAGGGTTTATATCTGTATAAATACTTGAAAAGTTGGATTTACATATAATTCCCTTGAAATTTGATATATTTTCCAAGTATCCTTGTGATGGTACTGTTTGTTTGAATATTCCATGTTCGTCACATAATTTTTCACATAATTTTGCAACAGATTTCATCTGGTCTTCTCCGTATCTATCCCAAAAATAGTAGTTTCTCCAATTACGAATATATGGTTCGGACCTATATGGGTCACCAATCCAATTATTAAGGATACCAGTGATGGTATTTTTAGAAAGCCAACCCAAGTTCTCGATTGCTATTTTAATCATCTTATTGTCAATCTTTGGGTTCCCAAAAGTTTTGGATGATTGGTTGGTGTCGAATAGTTGATAAACATCTCCTAGCTTAGAAACAACAAAATGGGGTATATCTTCATACATCCCATTTTTACGATATTTTATCATGTTAATAAAATCGTCAACTCTTCTTTGTGTATCGTATAGTAATATCTGTGTTTTCTTAGATTTTCTTCGACTGACATTTAAATTTTTATTATCAATAGTTTCAATTTCATATATTGACATTGTTCCACATTTAATTAGTGTTATTGTTTACCTCATCATCTGAATTTGGTATAATAACTTTATTATTTTCCAAATCATAAATTACTTGATTTGGGTTTATCTCATCCTTTTCCAAATATAACTCTTCGTCGTATTGTTTAGATTTTTTTCCTTTATTTGGTCCGTGTCCATAATAATAAGGAATATGTGTACCTATATTTGAAAACCTGAGGTTACTCGATAATTGGGTTGAATTTAATTCCTGTGTTTGGGGTTCTGTTTCTACTTTTTTTTTTCATCATCATTTGATGAATTTTGGTCAATCGCTTCGTTAACTACTTTTAACATTTCGTCAATCTCTTTAATTTCTGATTGATAAACAGGTTCGTCAGTTAACTCTTCGGGTGTCGCAAATGGTTTAGGTACTTGTTCTTCCCAATATCGTTTTTCCATTTCCTCATCCCAACCATCGTCTTCCATTGATTGTTGATTAAATTCCAAAATGGCTTCCGTTAAATAATTCTCATCTTGGAGAATTTTTTCCGTTTCAGGGGTTATAGTGGAAAAATTTTCATTTTCTTCTTCAATTGTTGGTTCTTCTTGGAAAATTTTCTGCATCTCCTCCTCAGTAAAGAATGGTGGTTCGTCTTCTAATCCATCCATTAATGTTCCATCCCAATCGGAGACCTCATCATCTAAATCGTATCTCTCACCGAATGGTGCAACTGATTCCATTTCTTTCTTAAATGCATCTTCAGCCTCTTTAATTAATTCGTTATCGAATGGTTCATCATATAGTCCTAACTCTTGGTCATTCTTCATAATTTCGGCTAACAACTCTCCTCGTTTTTTATATTCTTCTGCTGCAGATTTTAATTTTTCGTTTGGTTCGGTTTGTTTTAATAACGCTTCTTCTAATATTTTTAAATCATTTTCCGATAAATGTACTCTTGTAGTTTCATCAACAAAGTTTTTTAAATCTTCGGGTGTTGATTCATCATCTTTACCTTTCATTACTAATTGGTTGAAGGCGATAATCAAAGCGATAGCCAATGGGTCAAATACAATTACAATTAGAATGATAAAAAATTTAACGACAGTGTTTAATTCAACACCAAACGCCTCTGCTACAAATCTAAAACCCCCAACTTCCTTTTCAAGTCCCAAGTTATCGGTCTTAATTTTATTTATCTCGTCATTTTCTTTTGCGTTTTCTTCTTGTAATAAAGATATCTTGTCGTTAAGTTTTGCAATTTGCTTATCTCTATTATCTATAGAACGAAGTAAACGTGAGTTAACTTTACCACCATCGATAATTTTACCTTGGTTAGAATTGAACTCGGTAATTTGTGTCGATAATTGTTTTATTTGAGCTTCGTTCTGTTGAATCTTTGTTGTGTGAATCAATACTTCTCTATCGACTTGTTGTAATGCAAGATTTTGTTGTTGAAACGCATTTGATAGGTATCCAAAAATGCCTGCTGATGTGATTAACATTAAAATTCCCACAGCAAATGATAGATACCATTTATTGAATCCTTTTATCTCATTCCATCTTTGTTTCAAATAAGTCGCAGAAACAAGTTTAGCCAATTCTAAAGAACTTGCCATGACCATAACCGCAACCGCAGCACCACTAAATAGTACTCCCAATCCAGTTACTGAAAAATATGCAGCACTACCCGCAATTAAAATTGCCGATAATGCCACTAAGTATTTTAACCAATTTTTTTCCATAATATTATAAATAATTTAAGAGACTAAAGCTCTCATTTCTTAATTTTTTAATTGCCTTGTCACGTAGTTGTCTAATACGTTCTTTAGTACAACCAAACTCTTCACCCAAATCTTCCAAATTAGATTCAATTCCTGTTAGCCCATAATATCTTTCAATGATTACTTTCTCTCTATCATCTAACACACTTAACATTGCTGCAACCTTTTTCTTAATCTCTTCCGGTGTGTTCATTAATTCTTCCGGATTCAAAGCGTCTTTGTTTGGGATTACATCAATTAGTTGGTCACCTTCGTCATTAATTTGTTTATATAAACCAACACAATAAGGTAAGTTAGAAATTGGTTCGTCTCCTGTAGAAATGAAAAACTTATCTTCATTTTTAATTCCTTCTTCCTTTCTTGCTTTTTGTGCCTCTTGGATTAAATTAGATGGAATACGAATTGTTCTTGAATTCTCATTAAGAGATGCCATGATGGATTGTCTAATCCACCACACCGCATACGATATAAATCTCAACCCACTCGTTGGGTCAAATCGTTCAGCGGCTTTAATTAAACCAATATTACCTTCCGAAATTAAATCAAGTAAATCCATACCTTGATTTTGGAACATCTTTGCTGACGAAATAACAAATCTTAAATTACTAACAACAAGTTCGTTATATAATTTTGTTTTCTCCTCCTTAGTAATTTTTTTATTCTTTAATAACTCAAAGATTTCATCTTGTCTTTCGTGTGTCATAACAGGAATCTTACGGATGTCCTTTATGTAGCTTTGGATTTCATCGGGATTTAGAATGATAGACTTCTTCATACTTATTGGTTTTAAATGGTGATTTGTATGTTAAAGATAAGTAAAATATTCTATTTCTCAAAATTATCTAAGAAATTTTTTTCTTCGGGGGTTAAACTATCGATTCCCATTTGTTCTATTTTTTCAAGTAAGTCGTCCAGATCCATTGATGGAGTCTCATTTCTCTTACGATCGTAATTAATTGTCATAATTCCACCCTCTTTGTCCATGGGTTTAAAAATAAATTCTTTCACTTCTTTTGGTAAGTGAGCAGTAACTAAACTATCTCTATCAAATATAAAATAAAATTTGACTTGGTCTATGGTTAAAATTGAAAATAACTCGGTTGATATAGTCTTATAGTCACTATCTGAGTCAAATATAACAATAATATTTTGTGAATTTTCAATAACGTATCTAACACTATTGATGATTGGATTATCACCCAAAACATCCGCACAAAAATATTCAACATCTTCATGATCGTCGAACATACCAAAAACAAAAAGAATGTATGTTTTCATATTGAATAAACTAATATATTGATTATTTTTTTAATTTAAGTTTCCAATAAACCCCTCCATCTACATATGGTGTAAATGTACCACTTGTTCCATCTAACACTCTATTTGCCACACCTACTCCAACATGAAATATCTTATCATCTTTTGTTTTAAAGAGAATACCTGTCCCAATATGTGACACTACGTTCTCTTTATTTAATCCACCATCAAACCCAAAAAATAATTGATTCTTCTTAGGTTCTTTAGTGTATATTGTATCTTTCACAATCATACGTTTTACATCAGCAATAAATTGTCTATTAACGATACTATTCTTTGATATGGTATCTATAAGTGTAACAGTTCCTTGATTGTTTGGTAATGTTAAAACTTCTTTGTGTTGTACCTTAGCAAAATGTACTTTTAGTATTTCCATAGTGTCTATCGTTTGATAAACAGGAACCTCAACTCTTTTTTCAACCTCGACTTCGACAGGTACTTCAATTTCCACCTCAACTTCTACTAACGAATCAACCGAAATGGTATCGTGAACAGCGTAAGGTATTGAATCCACCTTTAGTGTAGTTCTGTTCGGCATAATACCCTTTGGGTTAATAAATTCTACTACCGATATCACTATCAGTAATAGAATTATTGCATTAGGTATATTGATTAGTTTTTTCATCTATTGTAATAAAAGTATCGATGTTGCTATCACACCAACAAATGAACCAATTTTATATAAAAAAGTTTTTCTTCTTTGTCCTTTTAATTCTTTTAAAAGGCTTTCAGACTTTTGTCTTTCTAAACCAAATTGTTCGTCTTTTTTGGATATGATTAATTCTAAGTTACCAATTTTTTGGTCTTTCAATGAATCTTTTTGTTTAAATAAACCGATTTGTTCATCTTTTAATGTGATTACTTTATTTAATTCAGTAATTTCAACTTGTGCACCATCTCCTTTGATTAAATCTTTTATAACCAACTTAGCAACAGGTACCTTTAAAGCAACTAATGTATCTACGTTAGTCTTTGTAACGGTCTGAGAAAAACTTTTCAAGGTCACTAAAGTTATAATTGTTAACAGAATCAATTTTTTCATGTGTTTGGTTTTTAATTATAGTTATGTTTTTTGTTACGTTATTGATATTGTGGTCAACTACGTCGATTTCTTTATCAATTGTAACGATTTGTTCAGAGATTTTTTCGTTTTCAACCTGAACTGAATCTATCTCTTTTTGAATAGATTCGATTTTTGCATTATACCCAGCAACATCCGTTTTAATACCTTGATTTTGGAAAATGGTATAACCAGCAAGGATTGCGATGATGACAAGTAAGATAGTTTGTTTATTAATCTTCATATTACTTTTTATTATAAATATGAAGAAAGGAGACTTTCGTCTCCTTTTAGTGTTATTTCTTCTTCTTCACGATTTCATCGATAATTCCGTAGGATAGTGCTTCATCCGCCCCTAACCATAAGTCTCGGGATGCGTCAGATTTGACCTGTTCTGCGGACTTTCCACAATAACCACCCAATAACTCAAATAAGGTGTCGTTAACCTTTTCCCACTCTTGGAATGTGATACGAGCATCTTGGATATTTCCACCCGCACCTCCTGAAGATTGGTGTAACATGGTACGTGAGAACCTCAAGGAACCACGTTTACCCTTAGTACCCGCCCCAAGTAGGACCGAACCCATAGACGCCGCCATACCCGTATTAATGGTACGAATGTCCGAGTTGATGTAATCCATAACGTCTACCATAGATAATCCCGACTTAACAGAACCACCTGGACTATCAATGTGCATGGTAATATCCAAGTTATCCAAACTATCCAAGAACATCAATTGAGCTTGTACAATCGTTGACATGTGGTCATTAACCTCACCTGCAACCCAAATAATACGTTCCATCATCAAACGTGAGAACACGTCCATAATAGTTACGTTCATTTGTCTTTCTTCCAAAATATATGGAGTTAAGCTGTTTTCAACTCGTTGATTGTAACGATGTAAGTCCAATGAACTTACCCCGTGGTCTTTAGCGTAAAGACCGAAACCTTTGTAATCATTCGGTGTCATATGTAATATATTTTGTTATGGTACAAATATATGTAAAAATGTTTAAAATAAAAAACAAAAGATTAAAGATATTTATTAACATGATTAAAATGACAAGTCTTATCAAAGAGGGTAATTTAGAAATACCTAGCACGAACCTACTTAGATGGTTCTTAAAACGTAAAGATTCTACGTTTGTTATGTTCGATACTGAAACCACAGGGTTAAGTAAAAGTAGAACTGACCAAATAACTCAATTAGCTGCAATTGCAGCCAAATTCGATTTAAGACAATTGAAATTTGTTGAAGTTGATAGATTTCATGAAAAAATTAAACTTAATGATTATATTAAAGATATTGTTGATAAGTCTGGAGATGTTCCTGATGATAAGGATAGTCCTGAGTTTAAATCACAACTACATGGTGATAACGTCAAGGCGGTTTTGAAATTTAATCATTATGACCTTGCTAACTCTGATGAGTTTGCGGATGAAAGAGAATCCTTAGAGAGATTCGATTCATTTTTAGACAAACATAGTAACGTAGTTTTAATGGCACATAACGCACCATTTGATTTGAGTATGATTCAAGTTCATGAAATTTTTAAAACTAAAGACAGGGAAGTATTTGATACCATCAGTTTCTTCAATAAAGTATTCTTTCCAGCATTAGAATCACTATCAACCGAAAATGAACATTTTAGATCAATAAATGATAAGTTTGCGTCGAGTGCAAGAACAGGGAAAAAATCAAGTGCAATGGGTAGTCTTATTAGTGGATTTTTTTCAGACCCAGCGGAGAAAGCTGCGTTGTTAGGTAAGTCTCACGATGCATTAGTTGATTGTGAAAACACATTAAATGTAATTGAACGTGGCCTGAAAGTTGTTTCAAGCCACATTCGTTAAGATATTTTAGTTGTAATAAAATCTATGGAGGATACATTATCCTCCTTTTTTATCATAACAATATTATCCGACCAGTTACGGATTAAAGAATTATGTGATATTACTAATATATGGTCAAAATAGTTTTTAATTTTCTTAAAAAATTCTCCCACCATTTCAAGGTTTTCATCTGCAATTTTACCAAAGACCTCATCCATTACAACGATGTTAGGTTTTGGTAACGAGGATATTTTAGTTAATACACTACGTAACGCTAATGAGGATATCGTTCTTTCGTAACCAGAACCCGAATTAAGGGGTTTAACCACTCGGGTCTCAGTATCTATCATAATAAATTCAACCTCATTCTTATCGTTTACATTCAACTCTAAAATGAAATGACAACTATCCACAAGTAACCTATACAATTCTTGGTTAATCAATGGAATCATATTTTTCATGATTACTTTAGATATACCATTTTTACCATAGATTGTTAAGTAAATTTTAAATACGGCAAGTAAATCCTGTTCCGATTTAATCTTACTAATCAAATCATTATTAATACCAATCTTTTCTTTCGTGTTAGTGATGTTATTTTTGTGTTTTTCAATGTTTATACCTGTAACACGAATATCGGCATTAGCGGTTTCAATTTGAGTTCTTAATCCGGTAACTAAAGAATCGATTTTTTGATTATCTTCTAACTTCTTTTTGTTATCGTCGTATCTATCCAAACGTAATTGTTTAGCGTCTATCTCAACTTGTTTTTGTTCAACCTCTAATTCATATCTTTCTTTACGAAGTTTGTTTCTTTCGTATGTTTCAAACTCAGTCTTTAATTTGTCAAACGCTTCTGATTGTTCTTTTAACTTGTCAAACTCAATTTGATTTAATTCCAAGTCTTTAACAATATCTTCAATTTCTTTTTTAATCTTTTCGATTTCATCTGTATGATCAACTTCATCTAATGCACGATTACACGTTGGACAAACTGACCCCTCCTCAAATTTTTTGATTAACTTTTCTTTGTCAGCTTTTTCATATTTACCCGCAACTTCAATCCCTTGTAGGTCCGCCATTTGACCTCTGAGTTCTTTGTGTTCTTCCTCATGATAGTATTTTGAAGGTTCCACAACATTAATAGTATCGGCATTAGTTTGACTAGCATTTCTTTGGTTGGTTAAATCGTTAATTTCTCTTTGTAATAATGTTGGGTTAGTATTAATTAGTTCTCTGTCAACATCATTGTTTCTTGAAGATAGTGCGTCGTCTCTCTCTCCTTCTAAACGTTTAAGTGTTTTTTCAAATCCAACTAAACTTTTTTCTAACTCTACGATTTGTTCTTCAGAATTTTTAATACTTTCCTGATATGTTTCATTATCAATTTCTAATTGTGTGATATTGTAAGTGTTAGAAACTAATTTTTTACTCCAATCATTAAAAATCTCTTTGGCAAATTCTTCCTTAAGTTTGAGACTTTCTAATCCCATAAACTTTGTTAAAATTTGTCCACGAGCTGTTGGTTTGGATTCGATTAACTCCTCGAGGTTATAACCAGTTGTTAGAATCGTAGATAGAAAATCCTCCTCCGTACCAATAGCCGAAGAAATGAATGCTTCAGTTTCTCTACGTTGTTCGCCAGATAAGTTTTCAATTGTCCCATCTTCTTTTTTCTTATAGAATTCTAATTCGTTTTTAACAGTATACTCTCCCGACTTACTCATTTTACGAGAAGTCTTTCTTTCAATCACATAATCATCACCATCAATACTAATTTCACCACGAACAGTGACGTCATTTTTGTCTGTAAACCTATTAAAGATTTCGGCATTTGTTTTTGTCTTTGTTGTGGCATTGAAGAATAAGAACATTAAGAGGTCAACCGTAGATGTTGACTTACCCCCAAAGTTTTTAGGTGTTGATTCAATAACAGTAATACCATCAAGATTTGTAAAATCGATTACGTTATTATCACCAAACGATAAGAAGTTGGAGAACTCAACTTTTTTAATATACCATTTATTGTAACGAACTTTATTCTCATTTAACTTGTCAATTTGTGAATTTACTTTATTGTCAAGTCTATCCACTAATTCCCATTTAACATCAATCTTATTATCCTTAATGAAATCTTTCATTAGATTTTTTTGATGTTGGTGGTCAAGTATATTATCACTAACCTCCAAAGATTCTAAACGTGTTTTATTTACGTTAGTTAAATTCTTAGTGATTACTGAAATATTTTTTGATTTGTATTTCTCCTGAAAATAAGATTTCACCCTTCTGATTTTCTCAGGGGTGAAATTCTCTGGTACGTCTTCCCACGTAACCTTTATAAAAGGGTTGTTATAACTCATTAATTATACTACGTTTGCTCTTAATTTTAATCTCAATTCATCGGTAATTGGGATTAAATTTTGTGGTTTATAAATGTACAACTCCCATTCTTTTGTTATGGGGTTTAAATTCCAAATCTCGACATATTCTAACGGTATTGCTGCCCATAATTCCACTTCTCCGGTTGTAATTTTTCTCGACTGCTTGTTTGAGTATAGGACTTTTTTTCTATCATTCATAACTTCAGGATAAGCAATCATTATTTGTGTGACATCTTCATTTGTCCTAAGAAATATATTTTTATCCGCGTCAGTTTCAGTATACCAAAATTCACCGGCATATTTTCCTCTAAAGTAATAATGGTCACCATTTATCCAATAGTGATGCTTTCTTGGTGGTCTATTAAGTGTTTTAACTTTAATTTGTGGGTCCCCATCTCTTAAGAAGTTACTGAACCTATAATCTTGTATATAATCTCCCTCACATTGACCATTTTCAATTTCAATTGCAGCATATTTTGGGTGATTTAAAATTTGTAAATCAATCATAAATTCATATGGATTTGATATTACGTCCCAATCCGGTTTAATTTTCTTTAACGCCGCAATTACTTTTTTTCTATGTGCTTCATCTTTAGGAGTCACCTTTGACCCATCTTTCATATTTCCGTATAGTGCCATATTATTTAATTCTACTTTCTTCAAAAAACTCGATTATGGCATTAATTGCCCAAACTACTCCTGCCGTAAACATCCCATCAAAAAATAGATAAGAAATCCACGGACCTTCAAAATAATGATTTGTTAAACCACCAAAAACAAGTGACATAAAAAATCCAACCCATGTTGATGTACAAAGTGTACAACTAATTAAGTCACCGAAAAATTTAGAATGTTTCTTTATCCAATCTCTTTGATTGTCGAAAATTTTACCCCATACAAGAATTGATGTCATTCCGTATGCTGCCAATGCCCAAAAAACTAATAATGCCATAATATTTTATTTATAGAAAAAATATAACAAAATAAATTGATAAAACAAAATTATTCGTCATATAATGATTTATTTTCGGTATTCTTAATTTGTCTATTTTGATTTAAACTTTCTAGTGATATTGTTATTCTATTGAGTTCTTCTTTTAGTTTGTTGTTTTCAATAGTCAATCTATCAACTTCTTGTGTATTAATGACCTCAACAATTTTTTCAACTTCAATTTCTTTAATGACTTCTTTTATAATCGGTATTTCCTTAATAACTTCATTAACAATAGTCTCACCTTGTAAGTGAACTTCTTTAACAATTTCAACAGGAACCTCAACTCTCACCTCTTTAATTACTTCTCGTATAGTTTCGACCGGTACTTCTTTTATTACTTCATAAGGTACTCTTATTTCCCTATCCACAATCACTTCTCTATCTACCGGAACTTCTTTTATAACCTCCACAATTGTCGAAATACCTAAAGGTGTTTCACCATACTTCAACAAAGAAAACCCTCTATCGAAGGTTTCCTGAGCAGTTTTAGTAATGTCTTTTATGTTGTTTAATTCACAATAAAGAACAAATTCTTTATCCAAGGTTAAGGTGTGTCTCTTTTCCATCTTCAATGTCTTTAATATCGTTTATTGAGAAATGAAGAAATGGTTGTTCATTTGGTAAATCATGAAATGTATATTCATCAGTTTGTACATCATAAATTCCGTACCCATGATGTTTAACCGTTTCACCAAAGTTCTGTTGAATTAGACTACCAACCATAATTGCCTTACCTCCATTTGGTAATGTGAATTGTTGTCTTTTGTGTATGTCTCCACATAACAATAAATCTAAATCGTTAAAGTTTAATCTATCGTACGCATCTTCAAATTCAAATCCCAAATCAGTTGACAATCCCATAATAGGTCCGTGGAATAAACCAACAGTTAATAATCCTTCTTGTTTTGTAAATTCAGGTCTCACATTGTGTTGGTATAATGAATAAACAACCCATTGGATGTTACCATCGGTATCAAGATAATCTCCACTATCTTTTAGATACGTTATATTTGGGTTGTCTAACAATTCAACAACTGGTGTGATACTATCCATACGTTGTGTGTTATTCTCTAAGAAATCGTGATTACCCGGTATGATTACAACCTTACCAAAACGAGTTAACTCTTTTAAAAGCCAACTTGTTAATAATAATTGTTCATTTGAGATATTAATTTTTTGATGTGCGATATCGCCCGCAATAACAATTCTAATTTCGTTGTGCGATATATTCTCATCTGCCCATTCTAAAAATTTAACACTTAATTCATCTAACAATTTTTGAAATTGTTCTTTATACAAATCATGCATTTGAATTGTACGAATATGTAAGTCAGCAATATGTATAATTTTTTTTACCATCTTTTAATATATTTTGATAAGTCCATTGATAAAATTGTATTATTGATTTGTGGTGGAACTTTATATTCGTTAAAAGTACCATCTTCTTTTAATAAAACAATAACATTTCCCAATAATTTTGTATCTTCAAACTTAGTTCCCTTTAACATTTTCAATAATAACCTACCATATAATGGAAGTTGTAAGTAATAATGACCCAATGCGTTATCGTGGTAATTGTTAAATGGTGGATATAATTTACCCGTATAATGTTGAACTTCGAAGTTCTTTGGTTGGTTAGTTTTCCAATCTGTTGAAACGAATCCAAAACCATCTTTTTCTTTATTCATCATTAACCACACTTTATCTGGTTGACCAGTATATTGTTCTTCAGGATCACCCAATACAATTTCTGTATCCAACAAAACCGCACCACGTTCTAACATTAAATCAAGGAATTGTTTTCCCGCCATAATCATGTTATCACTTTTACGTTGTTGTTCATCATTAATTTCGAATATTGGTTTTCTTACTTCTTTGTAATTGTCAAATCGATTAATTAAATCACTCTCTAATTCAAAGTGTACCCTACTACCCATATTAGTTGATAGGTCACCAGCTCGTTTCCATTCCGCAAGCAATTCTGCTTGCCCCTCAGGATCACCCTTAGACATTTTTAATGCCATACCTTCGGCATCAAATGGTTTATGAAATTTCTTAATAATCTTAGATACTGACGGGAAATTTTTCTTCACCACTCCATCCACATCTTTCATAAAATAGATGTGTTCTTCCTCAATAAAAGTTAATTCAATTTCTTTTCTTCTTTGTTCTAATAAATCCTTAATCTCTAATGAGATATCGTTTAAATTCATATTAATCAAGTTGTTTTAATTTATAATTGGTTAGGTCCCCCTGTAAATCGGCAATGTCTTTATCTCCTTCTAATTTCACAATCCAAACCTTTCCCATTAATTTACCACAATTAAGTTTGTGGTATAACTTTTCAGCATCCTCCCACGCATCGGGGTCCAACACTATTACTATTTTTTTTGCTTTCTCGTATAAAACGCTAAACAAATATTCACTCATAAACTTACCTAACATAGGTATTGAGTTTGGTATGAATATACTATCGAATGCACCCTCGACCAAATAAATTGTTTCATCCCAATTAACTAAGTATTCATTAAAGATGAGTATTTCTTTTTGTGCTTCGGGATTTTTATATTTCATTTTGGGTTTGTACAAGTATGAACGTGCGACAAAATAATTTATGTTATGATTTAAATCATATGATGGTATAACGATTCTATTTTCATATTCACCACTATAACAAAATCCAATACTATACATTTGTAACATCACATCAGTAATGTTTCTTTTTTTAATGTATTGAAATGCTTGTTTATATTGTGGTGTCATTTTAAGACCATTACTAGCATCTTTAAATGCCACAAATTCTTTAGGTAATTTTACAGGCTTATATACTCTTTTATTATCCTCATCATCTTCGGGTTTTAATAAAAGATAATTTTTTAATTGTTTCTTATTACCCCATTTTTTAATTAACTTGTATATCGATCCGTGTGTTTCATGTGTTTCCGCACATACCCAACACTTATAAACACCATATTTGTAGTTAACTTCTAAATTACCTTTACCATCCCCATGTTCTAATCCTTTAATATCATGAGAACAAGTTGGGCAGTCAAATGATATTTGACCTTTATAGTCACTATGTGATTTGTAATCCCCTAAAATATCTTCGAGGATTTCAACAACAGCGGAATAATCTACTTCATTTTCGGTCATACTCACAAATATAAGTAAAATAACTGATAAAAAAAAATCCCCCGGAACACCACCTCCGAGGGAAACCAACCAAAAGTGTATTTCTACACTCCCCGTCTATCTTTATAAATATAACCTAAACTATCCGTAAATAAAAATTTTAGTTGCCGGATTTTTCTAATTTGTTCATATTAACATAACCAATCACACAACATGCCGCATCGGCCATATCATAATTTTCTTTTTTAAGTGCACCATTTTTACCATACAACCAGTTAATGTCAGGACACACCGTATTAACGTGTTCCCAAATCACATGTTTCTTATCAATGTCTTTTGGGTATCCACCAAATAAAACATTACGACCTTTATCGTTTGGTCCCACTAAATCAGGGAATGCATATTTTCTTGAATTATATGTTGAAATAAATGTCGGTAATATTCCCAACACGTCGTAACAATTCTTTAAAATTAAAGTATTGTATCGTAACAAAGTTCCAATTGTGTAAATGTTATTTGATTGTAATAATGGTTCCTCAATAATAACACGGGTAATCCCCATATTTTTATACCCTTCCAAATGTTTTTTGAAAGTATCCGCTTTTTTGATTAATTCCTCAATCTTATCTTCTGGTTGTGGTTTAATTTTTGGTGAAAAGTGTGTTAACTCCAATAACTTAGAACCCGATATATCGAACAACGCAAACCCAATGGTTTTAGTTGAAATATCTAAACCAAGAATTTTAGGTTTGTTTTTAAATTTTACATCTATACTCATATTAAAAGTTAATTTAAAAACGACAAAATGTAAAGCTTAGAAATCTATTTTAACCGAAATAACTTGTGTACCCGTTCTTTCTAATGGTGTCACCAATTTACCGAAAACCAACGCTTCTTTATTAGAATTTAATAAAGCAACTTCAGTAATTCTTGGGTTACCTGTTTTAGTTGGGTTTTGTGATGTGGTAAACTTACCTGTTGGTAAATTGGCGTTGAATACCATTTCAGCTATGTCTGTTGATCTTACCACACTTACATTACCAGGGAACGTTCTTTGATTACCAAAATATGGTGTAACACTATTCGATGTGTAATCGGTACCTGTAACATAATCTGATAATAAGAATGTACTTGCCGCCGCGTAACTTGATTGGTCTATTGTGAAAGTGTATCCACCTGTTAAATTACTTAACGATGACCCACCCGCAGCAGTAGTAAAGTCCATTAATTTCCAAGATTCTGGATTTGGTTTACTACCATTATTTACTATTTGTGCTAAAATGTGAAATTTATTTGCAGTATATCCGTTATTTAAATTTGTAAAATCGTTACTATTAAATTTAACCGCAATACTATGTGGAGTCGTTTGTCCTGTAACTTTCATGAAGTAATTACATGGTAAACCATTTGAACTGTTTCCAGTTCCATTTGATACCATGTATGTCACCCATATTGTTTTACCCGTTGTCAAATCCGTTAACGGACTGTTAGTGACAATCGCACTTACTTTGGGTGCAGTTAATGTGTAACTTCTTTTTGAGTTAACGTCTAATGCTGCTACAATTTCTTCGTCATCAAAAACTATTGTTTTTTGGTTAAAGAATATTTTACCAACTCTATTTGCAGTTGTTCCTGTACCATCAACTAAATCTCTATAATCAATTGTAAATCTTGAATGGTAATTTGAAACCATCTGTTTAGTTGTTCCACTCATATAGAATGTTGCGCCTGCACTTGATGAATGATTTCTATGATACATTAATGTTGGTATTGTTACCTTAAAATAATCTTTGTCTGAAACCAAATTTGGTGAGGTATTTCCTGTATGTGTACTTATGTAGTCATCATATTTAAAAAATCTATATGGGTCTGAGGTTATACCACTTTGTGTATAGTGTAATAGTGCAATACATTTTTGTTCTTCAGGAGTGATTGTCACAATTTCGTTCATTGTATTAACAATAGTTGTTCCTGTATTTTGTGTTTGACCTAATGAAGAATTATAACCTAAGAACTCTTTAGTTCCCGTGTGTACATTACTAACATACCCCGTTAACGCTCTTGAATTTGTTGGTAATCCGATTGGTTTTTGATCCCATACAACATTTACCGTCCACCCACTATCTGGATCCATTACATTTCTACATGATTGTAAGAATGACGATTGTACCGGAACACCATATAATGTTGACCCACTATTTGTGTACCATAGTGGATATTTTACATTAACATCCTTGTCAAATGGTGCAAATACACTTTGAGTTGTTACTCCACTATAATTGTATTCCGAATCACCTACCGCAAAGTAACTTATTACAAAATTACCTTTTGAAATTGCGTCTCTACCTTTCTGTGTTAATCTTGCAGCTACTGTTGCCGAATATGTTGTATTTAAGAAGCTCATATTTTATAAATATTTTTTAATTTAATTTTAAGTACATGTACCATCTTCAGCACTTATTATTGGTGGTGAGGATTGATTAATAACTACACTAGTAAATGTCATGTTATTAGGTCCTGTGGTTGTATTTTGACAATATGTGACATTATTACTATCGGTAAATGTTATTTTTTGTCCGGCAATTCCCGCATAGTAATAAATGGTTACATCATATGTACCTATTTGATTAGTGTCAACTGTTGCACCATTTCCACTTGTGTTAGGGTCAATACCTGAAACATTGGTTACCGCAACATTATTTACAGTAATTGCAGATAATGATACGGATATATCTAATGAGTTATTTGTTGCAATTTGAATCGTTACAACGGGAGGACTACAATCACATTGTGGATCTAGACAACCAACACCTTGAGATACGAACCCACAATCATCACTTATCACCTCAGTAACACACTCAGTAAAACATAATCCAACATCTTCTGATGGTATATTTGTTGTTATGGTTGTTCCATTTTGATTTTTGAATACAAAGGTACACCCACCATAAGGTGCAGATTGTAATATATAACATTCTGATAAAGGATTAGTTGGGGTCGGAGTCGGACTACTTGTAGGGGGAGGCGTTGCAGTAGGTGGTACTGTTGTTGCTGTTGGTATAGGTGTTGCAGTAGGTGGTACTGTTGTTGCTGTTGGTATAGGTGTTGCAGTAGGTGGTACTGTTGTTGCTGTTGGTATAGGTGTTGCAGTAGGCGGTACTGTTGTTGCTGTTGGTGTAGGTGTACTAGTTGGTAAAGGAGTTGAGGTGGCTTCAACCACATCAGTCGATGTTGGTGTAGGTGTTGGCGTACTACTTGGTGTAGGTGTAGGTGTTGGCGTACTACTCTCTGTTGGTGTAGGTGTACTAGTTGGTATAGGAGTTGAGGTACTACTTGGTGTTGGTGTAGGCGTCGGTGTTGGAGTACTACTTGCCGTTGGTGTAGGAGTTGGCGTACTACTTGGTGTAGGTGTCGGGGTTGCAGTTGGAGTTGGGGTCGGGGTTGCGGTTGAAGTTGGGGTTGGTTCAATTGGAACACAATTATATAAATCACTACTATATGGTTCCGATATTTTTACACCATATCTTGGATTCAAGTAAGCGTATTTCGAACGATTAAAAACATTATTACCTACTAAATTACCCCCTGTCCATAAAGTTGTTGCAGGTATAAATTGTTCAATAACTTGTATCCAATATGGACTCATCTTATTGATAAATTCATTAACTGAAGCAAAATTGTATGGTATAAAATTTGTATTTGTTATATAATCATTAAAAACTTTTTCTAATGGAAAATAGGATTTACTATATTTTGATATATGCGATTCGGTAATTAATTGATTTAATACGTCATCCAAATATTCCGCAAATGTTAATTCCGTTTGTGGTTGTAGTTGTCCACCAAAAGTTAATGACAAGTCTCTTGATTGTCTATAAACATCAAATTCAATACCTCGTGATGGAGATAAATAAACATTTATATTTTTTCTATTTAATGTTAATTTTGATTCATCCTCATTTGAAACTACACTTCCTTTTAAGTTATCAATTCTATGTTCTAATTCGAAACCATAATCCAAACCATCTAATGTTCTAAAACTATCAAAATAATCTTCACCATAAGTGTAATCTTTTGGTTTGGTTTTAATTATTTTTGTTCTTCCATTTAAAACGGATAATTCAGTATCGATAATATTTGAAGACCTATGGTCTAATGTTAAATCATACCAACCCGCTCCTTTTTGGAAATATATGTCAGAGTCTAAGTTTGTTACTTTTCTTGGTAGTCCATTTGAATCTATTGGGTATTCTTCTCGACTTAATGTCGTTGTGCCAGTCGTTATTCCCGTAAGATATGCACCACCTGTGTATCCTGTAATTACAATATTTGTTTTAGTTCCTCTAATTACCTCATCAATGTCATCTTCAAAATCTTGTTGTGGTAAACCAGTTACGTCATAAACATATTCATCAATTTTAATTAATGGTTCAGGTGCACCTAAGAATTTCAAAAAGAATTGTATTGCAGAACGTGTTCCTTTTGATTTATATAAATGAGCTAAGTTTGTTAAGATTCTTCTATAAAATTCATATTCAGCTTCAACCAAAGTTTTACCCAAAGATAAACCAAGGTATTCCGCTTGTTGTCTTGAATATAACGTGTCTTGTAATGATTTCTCATCAAATAAATTAACCGTTGATAATCCTAGTGTTTGTGATAAATTCTTTAATAATAAATCAGGTACGTTGTTTATACTATCATAACTTACATTTCTCATGTAAGCAATGTTATCAATATATTTTTTTACCTTATCAAAATTTTGACCATACAATTGAAATATTGACTCAGCTTTTTTATCTTCACTATCAAATTCAAATAATTGTGGTGCAGTTAAAAACCTTACAATTAAATTTGATTTGTACCCATCTATTTCTTCACCTAAACCACTTAACTTTTCAATGTAATCATTAAAGTTTACACCAACTATTTGTATGTTCCAATTGTCTTTTGAAACCGGCCAACTAATATCTACATTTACAATATTTGTAGATGTTTGGTCAAAACTATCTCTTGGTACTTTAAATGTTGCAGTGTACTTTGGTGTAGTTTCTCTATTAACTAATGTATCCTCTAACTCATCTAAGTTAGTATAGAATTCTTCAGTAATTGCATCGTTTGGTCTAATTAGAAAACTTGTTGTGGTTCCCGTTGTACCACTAAAAATATTCCCCTCAACTCCAATCCTTACATTACCGTCTGAATTTGTTTCCGTGTAACCAACAATATTATATGTGTTACCACTAAAATCAATTACATATTTTCTATAAGATGAATAAAAACTTCTAATAATATTATCCGTTGAAGGTGTGGTATTACTTTTTGGTTTTTCTATTAATATATCAAATGGATTAAAAAATATAGAAGATGGTGTGTAAAATTGTGTGGTATTTGTAATTGGATTATAAGTTGCTTGATATGCAGTATAATCAGTAATATTATATAATGAATTTTCGTCAGCCAATATTGCTGCAGGGAATTTATTTATAATTTTAGAAACCGATACTGACAATCTATGTTTTAAAGAACCAAATAGTGATTTACTTGAATCGTCTAGATTCGCTTTAAATTTTATCTTCTCTTTCTTTGAATTACCACTTTGTGTTGTTGGTGCATCCTTTTCCTCTTTTAATGTATCTAAAGTGATGTATTCAGAAAATGGTGTCGTTTTAAAATCTTTACTATCCTTTTCGGGAATGACTTTATCGACGGCAAAGTTCGTATTAGTCAGTTGACTACTACCATCGGTAATTTGTCTACCAACTAAACTGTCACTAAACGTTTCCGCACCTGACGCAGCTTGACTCGGAACTTTGTATTTTGTTACTGCCATTATTCTGTAATATTATCTAAATTTAACGTTTCGTCAATACTTTCTCTTTCCTCACGAACCTCATATAATGTTTCATTAAATTCGTCCTTAACTTCGTATAGGTTGTATTGTTTATAGATATTTTTATTGTTATCGTAGATTGTGTAAATACCCGGAGTAATAGCCTTAGTTTGGTCACCATAAAGTGCGTGTGCCAATGTGGATGCATCATGTTCTACCATTTCAACCTCAACTGTTGTTGGGTTAAAAAATGTATTTGTTAATATAATTTTTTGTCCTGGGTCACCGATAAATGGAATAACGTTCGGTCTACTTGATGGTGCCGATGATGGTGTTAATGTTACAAATAAAAATGCAGTGGCTTGGTCCGTATATTGATATCTAACCGCCTTATCAGATGAATTTGTTAAATTTGATGTTACAGGTGTACAATAAAACGAAGATGTTACCATTCTATAAAAGTTAGGTATTTTTGTTCTATTGTCAGATGCATTTATATATTCAACTCTATAACCAACTAATCCTTGTGGTGTAAATTTACCTCTATCTGCAGTAGGAACATTTGAAGTATTAATAACTAATCCTCTTACAGATGGTAATGAAGCTAACACACCACAATCGGCAATCGTTGTTCTAATTTGTTTTGGTCTAATGTGTAGAGTGTAAATTCCCAATTTTGAGAAGTCACTTGCCTCAAGTTTTAAATTATACAAACCACCTAATATTTCGTTATTAGGTGCACTTGAATCATTTGTAGTATTTGCGTTATGAAAAACCGGTGTTAAAACCTTTTCAGATACTAATTTTTTTAATTCGACCGGTGCGGTTGCTGTCCTACCCGATGTGAAATGATAGAAAATATCCACATCTGAAGGAGAAACGTCTGCCGGTCTAACTATACCATAACTTCCAACTGCCATATTATTTTATTAATAAATATAAATCTTATTGTTTTTTAACGTTAAAAAATCCATTTCCATAGACACTTAACTCACCCATGTTATCAATTTCACCTAATCTAAAGTTCATCTCCATTACTCCCTGTTTACCCCTCTCAACAAAAACGTCAGAATACACCCTTGGTTGTTCAATAAATCCAAGAAAATGTTCGTTTCTTGTTAAAACTTTATTAATCACATACTCCGTTGCAAAATTGGTTGCGTCTCCCGTTGTATATCCCGAAGGTATTGTTGAGTAATAGTTTGCAGTTTGACCCGTGATTTGTGTAAATCCATTAGCCATGTCTCTATATGAAAGTCCATCTATCGTGTAACCCGTATATGTTACCCCACTAATTGTTCCGTATTGTAAAGTTTGGGTATATCCTGTGGTACCATATTTTTTTAATTCGGATAATCTACTCGAACCTATTGCAATAAATGATAAAGATGGTGTGGAACCTGATGGTCGTGCTTTAACCCCCGATACGTATTCCAAATCATTCAAATACGATTGTCCTCCACCCGGTAAGGTATCAGACGAAATATTCGTATAAGGTAAAGTGAATCCAGTTAAAGTTCCAAAGTAGGTTGCCATACACTAGTAAATATCTTTAGATATTTTTTACTAAAATATAACTAATAAAATATCACAAATAAAGGTTAAACAACCCAACTAAAATTAGTTAATTTCTTCCAAATCACTACAGTTCATCATACCTAACGATGCACACGGTGAGTTGACTTCACTACAAGGTCCACCTGGAGAATCTTTACACAAATAAGTAGTGGTACCACCACCTCCGCCACCGCCAGCTGGTGCTTCGTAAGGGTCTCCACCTCCACACCATTCACTGTTATCACATTTACCACCGATTCCGATTACCATTCCAACATCTTCAACGAATTGGAATCCAGAAACACCATATCTAAACGCTACCGCTATAGTACTACAAATATTAATTAATATACCTCCAGATGGACCAATAGATTGTGGGAAATCGCTATAAGGTCGACTAACGTATGCATTGTTAGTTTTTCTATATTCAATATATAATTCTTGACCATTGTTTGTTAACATACTTGTTGGAATGAAAATATCGTAACAAGTACCTAAACAAGCTGTAGTGCTAGCCACTCCGCTATTTGTTACACAACCATTAGCGTCGGTAACTTCAAGACAGTATCCATATTCATCAATATTACTAACAGAAACAGATGGTGATCCTGAAGTTACATTTGTGTATGTTCCAACTAAAGTTCCTCCACAAGTATTATAAGGTGCTGACGTGTCAGCGTATAATCTATATGTTTTAGGGAATACTCCACCAGATGATGACAATGTAATCGCTCCGTCCGCACCACCATTACAAGTTGCTAATGTGTTAACCGTAATAGTTGCAGTTTGTTCAGTTGGTTGGGTAATTACTATTGTTGTAACAACATTTACACAACCCACACCGTCTTGAACGTATATTGAATATGTTCCGATAGTTAAACTACTGAACGTACCACTTGATTGGTAATTTACCCCGTCTCTTGAATATGTATATCCTGAACCACTTCCACCTGATGGATTTGATACGGTAATTGAACCGTTAGATCCACCATAACAACTTACATTATCATATGATACACTTGCAGTAGGTGCTGATTTAGTAATATTAACGTTTATTGTTGAAGATTCACAACCATTTGTATCTCTTGATTGTAAACTATATGTTGTTGAGGATAAGTCACTAAATGTACCACTTGATTGCCAAGTACCTCCATTTATTCTAAATTGGTAATCTCCATTACCACCTCCAGCTGTTACGGTAATACTACCATCACCACCATTCCAACAAGTTGGTGCCGATGATGAAGATAATGAAATTGTAACTACAGCTGGTTGACTTATTGCGATAGAATATGTTCTTTCACAACCGGCACTATCTTTTACATATAATGTATATGTTCCGGCAGTTAAACTTGAATAAGTTCTAGATGTTGTTAAAACTTGGTATGTACCACCTGCATTTATTTTTGTAGAATATGGTCCACCTTGACCACCTGAAGGTGAACTAACAACTATATTACCATTATCACCACCATTACATGTAACATTTGTTTGTGTGTATGTTGCACCTACTTGAGTTCTATTTAATCCTGTAGTGTTTGTTCTAACACAACCACTTGAATCTTTTGTATATGTGGTGTATATTCCACTTGATAAATTACTAAATGTTGTTCCCGCTTGATAGTTTGTACCATCAATTGAATATGTATAAGGTGAAACTCCTCCAGTAACACTCGATAATGTTATCGAACCGTCTGACCCACCATAACAAGTTGGGTTTGTTCCTGTTGCTGTAAATGAAATAATAGTAGGTTCGGTGACAGTTACAGGGGTACTTCCCACTTCGCCGTATGAGTCTTTAGCATATATTGTATATGACCCTGCTGTTAAACTACCAAATATGTTACTAACTTGATAGTTTGTTCCATCTTTAGAATATGTGTAATTTGCCGTTCCGCCAACCACACTTGAAACAGTTATTGCTCCGTTACTTCCTCCATGACATGTAACATTTGTAGTTGCAGATGCCGTTACTGATATTGTCACGTTGGTAATGCTAATTGTTATAGTTTTGTCAAATGTTAAACTTGAACCATCAGTTACTCGTACCCTAATTGAATATGATGACTTAGTTTCGTAGTTAAACACAACTGCACTTTTTAATACGCCAGATGTGATTGTGAAATTATTATTATCTGTATAAGTTGCACTATCATGTAATGTAAATGTCATTGCACCACCTTCTTGGTCTGTGGCTGAGAATGTACCAATTGTTGTTCCTGTCGGAACATTCTCAGATATTGATACTGAACTTAAGGCAATATCTGTTGGTGCTTCGTTTACGTTTGTTACATTTATTGTAAACGTAGTTTCGTAAGTTGAACCTCCAGCATCTGTTGTTCTAACTCTAATTGAATAAGATGATTTAGCTTCGTAATTGAATACCGACGAACTTCTTAATGATGAACCGCTAATGTTAAATGATGCATTATCCGTATCACCAGAACCTGAAACTAATGTGTATGTGAATGTATCACCAGAGTCAACATCGGATGTACTGAACGTACCAATAGTTGTGTTAATTGATGAATTTTCAGCAATTGATGTAGAGCTCAATGATAATGCGTATGGTGTTTCATTTACATTATTAACATTGATTGTAAAAATTTTTGTAAATGTTTGACCCGCACTATCGGTAGTTCTAACTCTAATTGAATATGAAGTTTTCGACTCATAATTAGGTATTACCGCATTTTTTAATGCACCCCCACTTGTTAAAGTAAAGCTCGCATTATCGGTATCACCTGACCCACTTACCAAACTAAATGTGTGTGTATCACTTTCGTCAAGCGTAACTGCACTAAATGTACCTATTGTTGTACCCGTTGCAGTATTTTCATTTATCGAATTATTACTTAATAAGATATCTGTTGGTGCAAAATTAGTTGTAGGACTCGGAGTAGGAGTTGGTGTAGGGGTTGCGGTTACAATACTTAAATCAATATCGAAACTACAATCTCCTGTAGGTGTTGGCGTTGGTGTTGGTGTTGCAGTTACAATATCCAAATCAATATCGAATCTACAATCATTAGTAGGTGTAGGGGTTGGGCTCGGAGTAGGACTCGGAGTAGGACTCGGAGTTGGGGTTGGACTTGGTGTAGGGGTAGGACTTGGCGTAGGACTCGGAGTAGGAGTTGGTGTCGGTGTACTACTTGCTGTTGGGGTTGGTGTTGCTGTTACAATATTAGTATCTATCTCAAAATTACAATCACCAGTAGGTGTTGGTGTAGGTGTAGGAGTTGCGGTTACAACATCTAAATCCACACCAAAGTTACAATCTGGAGTAGGTGTAGGGGTAGGGGTCGGAGTTGCGGTTACAATATCCAAATCAATGTCGAATCTACAATCATTTGTAGGGGTTGGTGTCGGTGTAGGGGTTGCAGTTACAATGTCCAAATCAACATCAAAATTACAATCATTTGTAGGAGTTGGTGTAGGTGTAGGTGTTGCAGTAACCACATTCAAGTCCACATCGAAATTACAATCCGCTGTAGGTGTTGGTGTTGGTGTAGGAGTTGCGGTAATGAAAATTAATTCAATATCGAAATCACAATTCGCCGTTGGTGTAGGTGTAGGGGTTGGTGTGCTTGTTGGTGTCGCGGTTGGTTCTGGAACTGCTTCTGATTTAATTCTAATGTCATTTTCAATACCCACAGAACAAAACTTACCAGCGGCGTCATATAGATAAATTCTCTCCGCCGTATTTGGTATTTCAACTAAAACTCCATTTCCTGTTACTAATTGAGTATATGTTAATCCTGTTGCAACTAATGTACTACCTTGTGGATTAAATAATAATGCAAGATTTCCTGCAGGCGGTAACGTATAGTAGATACTATATATACTATTCGAAAATCCCACATCAATTCTTACATAAAAATATCTCATTTACTATACCTATTAGGAATTTTGTTTTATCCAATCATAACACTCGTTTATTGTGTGAAAAACATCACTATTATAACTATTTTCATCATCAAATAAACAAACCATGTAGTCCTCGGATTCTGCCGCTTTAAAAATACTATACTCTTTATTATTGATATTTTGTATTTCAATATTATTTGCCACATCAATTGTGTTATATAATATATTAGTCATTTCTTTTATTTCCATATTATATTGAAGGTGTTGTTGTATCGCTATTATTAAATGTACCCGTATTTGTTGTTAAATTATAGGTTAAAGTTGCAACTCTTTCTGCACTATCATTTCTATTAGTGCTTGTTATTACTTTAGATACTGAAGTAATATTGTATTTAGAAGTGAAAGTTGTGTTTGTGAATACAAAGTTAGATGGTCCAGTTATTGTTCCACCCTTATACAATGTTGCCGCTACATTTACAGGATTAGTTCCAACTGTACCATACCAATACGCCCTTAAATCTATTACAACACTAGTTTCATTTGGATAGTCTTGTCTAAATTTAACTAAATTAACTAAAACGGATTCATAACCAGTTCCTTGATTATCACCACCCCATCTGATAATTGGTGTTCCTGACGTTGGCCATTGACTTGATCTACCAAAACCAACATACGATTGTGTGGTTGTTTGTCCAATATTAGGTAACGCAACTCTAGATTTTGTATCCAAATCTCGACCATTCGTAAATTGATAAGTTAATACTATATAATCAGCATCAAATGTAAATGTATTTTGACCTGTTGTAACCGTGCCTGTTTTAGTACAATTATTTGCATCAGTTACCGTTACTGTATAAACAGTATTAGCCGATAATCCCGTAATTGTGTTTGTTGGTGATGACACAGCTTGCGTACGAGACACCTCAGGTGTCTGAGTGGTTGACCAAACGTATGTGTATGGTGCGGTACCATTTGCAACAGTAACCGTTGCGGTTCCATTATTACCACTTGTTGGGTTCGTTGACGTGAACGCCAATGTTAAATTACATGTTTGTGTGACCGTACATGTTGAACCTGTTCCGATAGTATATGTTATTTTATTTTTTGGATTTTCAGATGTTATAGAATCTAAAACTAAACTTGTAATTGGTTCATTAAAATTAACCTGACTACCAAAAGGTATAAATGTTTTTGTTTCAGATGCGGATGATGTAACATTAAATGTTCCCGTTAATACATTACCTGTGGTATATGCTTTCACAACCATACTTACAGGATTATGTAGTGCACTATCATTACCACCAGACTTACCAATAATATAAAAACCTCTTGTAGCACTTGAAGTTTGGTAACCACAAAATTCACTAAGATTAATTGATATTGTTTCAGTTTTATGATAGTAAAATGCATCATTGTCTATCCAATCAATTAATGGTCGATACCAACCTGTTGCAGCCTCACTATATGATGTTGTAGTGAATCCTGTATATAATTGAAAATCATCAAATGTTGTTGGTGTTTTTATAAATCCTTTTTTAAGTGACGTATTTGTGTATAGACTATTTGGGTCAAATCCTTTTTGTGCTTCAATTGAGTTAGTAAATGTAAGTATTGAATTTTTATCAGTTCCTGACATATACCAATTACTTGAATAATCTGTATTTGTTGTTACAATTGGTTCATTTGTTGTGGTTGTTGTGCTGTTTGAATTAGACATAACATATATTCCATCAATCGTTCCATTTGTTGTGTGGTAAAATGTTCTATATGGTGTTGACCCTGAAACGGCGTAATAACCATTTAATACTTTTTGACATCCAAAATCATCATAATATAGTTTTTTACCAATAATTGCTCCACTTGTTCTGGAATCATAAAACACACTAACTCTTGTTGGATTTGTTTCTACTTTTAATTCATGTGTAAAATATGAATCTAAAACACCGATTTGGTATTCACTTAGTGGTGTACAATATTTTCCAGTATTTTGTGCATACGCAACTAATGAATTAAGTTTCTTTGTGGCCTTTGCGTTGGCGTCATTTTGACTTATACAACTAAATTCAGTTCCAGATTGTACAGTTAATGTTGTTGACTGTCCAATTTCTAAATCACAACAACTATTATTAATTGTTTGTGTTAATGTTGTATCGTTATAATAAATTGTTCCTGTCCCACAATATGGTATTGGTTTACCACTAGTATATGGTAAAACTGTTAGTTTATTAAAATGTGTAACTAACGTCGGGTCGTCTACTTTAATTGAATATTGAAATTCAAATGTTAACGGGTCTTCCTCAACGACAGCGTTTGTAAATGACAACTCTTTTGATGTTATTTTTCCACCAACTTGTTGATAATAGTAAACCCCATCACAATAATATCCATTATTAATCGTAGTTAATTGTAAATCCCTATATAGAATGGTATCGTTACCTGAAGTACTAATTTCAATATATGGTTTGTTTGTGAAATGATGTAAAAATAATTTACAAGGTTCTCTAAATACAATTGTTCTGGTTGTGAAAATTAATTTTAAAATGCTATAGAGTAAAAATGCCGCAAAAATACCTCCAGCAACAAGATTTATACTTGCAATTAATGATTTGGTTAATTCAATTAATAACACCTTTCTAACAAATGGTCCAACAAGATAATCAAAAACAAATTGTCCTGCCACTTGGCTAAGAGTTTGATACGTACCAGCGGCTGCACCATATGGAATTAACATACCAAGTCCAAAAATAGTACTTGCGGCTGCCCATTCATTGAATTCCCATTCACTTTCATATCCATGAACCACACCCTCCAACATTTTTGACATCGCATGTGTTGACCCAACAATAGGATTTGCACTTTTTGTTAGAAAACTATAACTAGTAAAAACACTATCATTTGACATGGTTTTATTTGTGGCATCATACCCCATGTAATATCTATATTGTTGTGGTTGGGATAATGCAGAAGTTTCTAAAATTTGACTTATTTTACCCACCTCATCCATAAATGGGATGGTACACGCATCCGATGTTTGGTCATTTGGATAAAAAAAAGATTTAGGACCTATTGTTTCTTTGGTTGTCTTAGCTTTACCAAATAATTTTTTTCTTACCGTTGTTTGTTTTTGTGTGCCATAAGCTCTATCAAATTCACCACCAACTTTATATACTTTAGTTCCATAACCATAATAATATGGTAATGCGGGATTTTCAAAATAAGACCCAGACCATACTTTTGTATTAACTGACCAATTTTCAATTGGTGTCAACGAATATAATTTTGTTTTTAATTTTGATGTTGACGCAATCGCATCATATGGTGAATAAACATGTAGTCCTGTTTCGTAACTATAAATTTGTGTTGTACAATTATATGCTAGTGTTACACTTGCAGAACTTGGTGGTGTATTAAATTTACCCACCGCTATATTAATATTTAATACTGAACCTTTATTAGTTTGGTCACCATTAACAATAACGTAGAATTTTTTTGTTCCACTTGTTTTATCGTTTAATATAATATTTTCTAATTTTATTTCATTTGTAGATATCTTATATAATGAATTTAAATCTAACGATACTGAAATATATGCTTTGTTTGGGTCTTCGAAATTTATTGATATGTAATCTACCGACCCACTATAGCTAACCTCAAATTCTAAATAACCATGATTTTTGTTTCCTAATTGTAAAGATTTTGTTTTGTTAGCAAACTTTAAATTTTTTGCATAAGTTCCTGTTTCGGAAAACGATGGTTTGTTCGATGTGAAATCTGTCGCAGTAAAGTTTGTTGTTACTGTATTACTATATGGCATCTATTATAAATATTATTTTCATTTTTTATGATTCACAATATATGAATCCAGCAGGTCCACATAAACCATATTTAGTTGGTGTTCCTGATGTTAATTCGTAAATTATTGGTGTAATTATATTACTATCGGATTCTTTATAGAATCCATTGTCCACAGGTATTGTTAGATTTTCATCTTGATACCATGTGATTGATTCAAATCCACTATTTTGATAATCTGTTGGGTTAAAGTATACTTTTCTTATTGATGTACAACTTAAACAAATATCATTTAAATCACTACTTGGTGCGTAATAGCAGAAGTCTTTACTAATTGGTGCCGCCTTTTTAATTATCGCATAGTATGTTGTTCTACCAATAGGTACATGTGTTAATACTGGGTTGGTTTGAATTAAACTACCCTCACCTTTAACATTACTCCATCCAATAAATGTAGTATCATTTGTTGTTACTGCAGATATTGTTGTGGACCCATTAATTAATACTTGTTTAGTTAAGCTTTGAGAGCTTGTTGTTCCATCGGTAACATATCCTGTTGCGGTTGAATTAATTTTATGTATTTCATATGTAACAATATTGTTAAATGGATCGTTTACCTCAGTTATTGTGAATGAATTTACACACTCAACTTCGGTAGGTGTTGGGGTTGGTGTAGGTGTACTAGTAGGTGTAGGGGTTGGTGTTGATGTACTAGTAGGTGTAGGTGTTGGGGTACTTGAAGCTGTTGGTGTTGGTGTTGCGGTTACAACATTCGTATCCACCTCAAATTCACAACTACCTGTTTGAGTTGGGGTTGGGGTTGGTGTAGCTGTAACTACATTGAAATCCACCTCAAATCCACAATCAATTGTTGGTGTAGGAGTAGGTGTAGGAGTTGCGGTAACAACATTCAAGTCGACTTCGAATCTACAATCAATTGTTGGTGTAGGGGTTGGTGTTGGTGTCGCAGTGACTACATTCAAGTCAACTTCGAATCTACAATCAATTGTTGGTGTAGGGGTTGGTGTAGGGGTGGCGGTAACTACGTTTAAATCTACATCAAATCTACAATCAATCGTTGGTGTTGGTGTAGGGGTTGGTGTTGCGGTTACGACATTCAAGTCTATATCAAATCGACAGTCTATTGTTGGAGTAGGAGTTGGTGTCGGTGTAGCTGTAACTACGTTTAAATCTACATCAAATCTACAATCAATCGTTGGTGTTGGTGTAGGGGTTGGTGTTGCAGTAACCACATTCAAATCTACTCCAAAATTACAATCAGGAGTAGGAGTAGGTGTAGGGGTTGGAGTTGCGGTAACTACATTCAAGTCCACATCAAATGCACATTCCGGTGTAGGGGTTGGAGTTGGAGTTGGCGTCCTTGTTGGTGTAGGGGTAGGTGTACTACTTGGTGTAGGGGTTGGCGTTGCGGTAGGTGTAGGTGTTGGAGTCGAACTTTGAGTTGGACTTGGTGTTGGGGTTGGGCTAGTTGTAGGTGTAGGTGTGGCGGTAGGTGTAGGCGTTGGCGTACTTGAAGCTGTTGGTGTTGGTGTAGGTGTAGGGGTCCTTGTTGGAGTTGGTGTTGGTGTTACAAATGCAGGACAATTAACCGTTATAACTTTAGTTATTTGTTCATTTGTCCATGGTGACACTAATTTTACAATTACCGTTTTATCTCCATTACTTGTATATTGTTTTGTGGCTTGTCCGTTAACCGGTAAATTTGAAGATGTACCATCTCCCCAATAAACCGTAAATACTGCGGTTGCCATCGGTTTTAACTTACCAACATTTGTTGTATTATATACAATTAAATCAAATGTACTTGGGTTACAGGTACCGCTATATGAGAAATTAGCACTAAACTTATCATCATTGATGTTACCATCAAATTCAACCATTGGTCCATATTCATCAACCTTTGCATTTAAATAAAGTGGTAATTGATAATCACCATAGACTTTAGTTGGGTCCACAACATTCCATGTATTTGGTGTGGGTGTACCCCATTTATAATACCCAGAAGTAACCGTACTTCCCGTTATATTATAAATCGTTGTGCCTGTAGGTATTGTTGTATTTGATAATGTATTCCAATAAATAATATTACCTTCATAGTCATACCATGCTTGGTCCGTTAATGAGACCAATTTTACTTGCAGTATACTCTCCCTTTGTATGGTATGTTTTATTCTTTTCACCTACTATAAATAACGTAAATTAACTTTTCATCATTATATATGATTTTAAAATTTTAAAATAGTTAATAAACCAAAATAAACAAAAAACCCCTCATAATAAAGGGGTTTAATTGTATATGTTTTTTATAATTTATTATTGAGCGTATGTCTGACAACCATCATTATAGGTGACTGTAACTACGGTTCCTGATGAAGTTGTAAATGTACCACCATTTAATATAGTACCATATGTTAATAATGTAATTTGATTGGCCGGATTAATGTAAGTGATACCTCCCCATCCTTGAACTTCTGCGTTGTGATTTACGTTAGTGATACCAGCCTCGATTAAAACCGGACTTTGTATTGTTGCAGTGTCTTCCGCCACCTGACCACAACCCACAGTTGTATGACCATCAACATTTGCTATGGTTATTGTTATATCATCAACCAATTCTTCACTTAATGCAAAATAGTAATAACCGGCCTCAAACATATAACTTAATGTTGCCGTTGTTGGAACTGGTGGTGCTATAGTCCAACTTCTCGTTGTTGTACATGTTCCTGTACTAGCAATTGTACCACCTGTTAAAGTTTCGTAAGTTGTGTTTATTGAGTGTCCGGTGGATAATTGTGTTTTAGTGACCCCTGTAGCTAACCAATAGGTTGTTCCTGCACTCGTTGTTCCCGAAATGTTAAACGGGCCAGCAACATATGTTGCTCCTGTATATGCCGATTGTAATGTGAATGTTAATCTCATCGTTTGTTGTTTTTATATAAATATGTTATTTTTTTATTTAATTACAAACCAAGTGTATAATTTATTAAAAGAATATTATTCACTTTAATTCTAATATTATCCCTCTCTAGTGTTCCGTCAATACAATCTCTTCGGTCTCTTTCATACATCGTATAAGTAAATGTACTCGCTCTTGGTGTCCATGTTGTATATGTTGAACCATTAACACTATATTCTACAGTCGTGTCTGGTGTCACAGGCCCACCCGATCCATTGAATGTAAATGTGACATCAACCGAATATGCATTATATGGAACATCGTTTTGACAATATTCATTTAAAGATGTGGTGTTTCCCATAGTTGTGGTTGTACCTGTAACATTACCTGTTGAACCAACGTTACCTCCTGAACCACCAGCGGTTGTACACGATTGACAATTTACAGTTGCGGTTCCACCGCTGAATACACCACTAACATAAACCGGTGCGGATTGGAAAAATCCTTTATATGGTTTAAATTTATGTCCCCATACCTCAGTCACTTTCCTACAAACGTTATCGTTTAAACTTGTTGTTACCACGTCACCGACATTTAATTTTTGTTGTGACCATATTGGATAACCAACTAAATCGGTCAAATCGCCATCACATCTTACTGTCGTCAAGTTATAGTACAATTGACAATCGGTACAACCTGTAATATCCCCACCACCAATTGCGAATGGTCCAACAGGTTTAGTTTCATAAGTTACTGGGTATGTTCCAATCATTGGGACTTGAACTGTTTTACCTGAATATGCTCCTGAGTATCCTGTTACTGTTACACAATAACCATCACTTGTTAAATTACCTAAATTGTCATATTCTATAACAGCATATGTTGTGTTTAATTGTAAACTAAATGTGTTACCCGAAACGTAAGGTGCTATTGAGAATACATATGTTTGTTGTGCTGGTGAAGTTCCACAAACAACACCAGTAAATGCATAGAATTGACTAAATCCTGTATATGGTGGTTGACAACTACGGCAGGCATTTGATCCAGTTACTTTTGTACCTAACGCTGACGATTCGATAAATGATGTCGGTACAAATCCTTCCGATAACTGTACAATTGAGTAACATCCATTATTATAATTGTACACATCTCCTTCCGTTAACTGAACGTTACTTCTCACATATCCAATCGTATATCCAGTAGTAAATCCACATGGGTCATTAAAATCATAATAATATGAAGTTAACGGGTTAAATTCTGGTTCACTAAATATATTACAACCCGTTACTTTAATGTAACCGACACCAAATCCAACTGACGTTACACCAGTGTATGCATATTTTATTTGAGTACAATCACCTAACGCGTAATAATAATATGTAGGTGTGACCCCTACACAATCATTACAATTTCCGGATTGTGTTGCACTTTGTGATGATGATTCGTGATATATTTGTCTATATTTTCCGTTATATGATATCCAAAAGGTTCCCGTACCCAATGATGTGAAGTAACTACTATTATATGTTGTGGCAGTACAAAAATCTGTACTGTTCATTACAATTTGAATATCTGTACCGGTATTACATGCTAAATTATCACTTGGTGCTGTTGTTCCGTGATATTTTCCAGTAATCGTTACTGACACCGGTGCCGACTGACCCGCAGTAGGGGTCGGTGTAGGGGTTGGTGTACTTGTTGGTGTAGGTGTAGGGGTTGATGTTGATGTCGGTGTAGGGGTTGGGGTTGATGTTGGGGTTGATGTTGGTAAAGGTATACCCTTTCTTTCATAGAATTTTATTGAATCGATACTCTCGCCGACCCTATCCCCCGTTGTTCCCGTATATCTAAAGTATTGGTACGAATAATCAGTTCTATCAATAACAAGTTTATAATACATGTCATTCGCCTCATTTATTTCGACATTACTAAAAATTGGTCTATTAACAAAATCTATTATTGTACCATCATTTGCATTAAAAAATTTAGCGGTCATCCAAAATGTGTCACCACTTAAAACCGTTTCAGACAAAACACTCTCATCCTGAAACCAAAATAGGTACATGTTTTCTTTGTTTCTATAGTTTGAACCCATAAAAACAGGGAAGAAAATATCTTCATTTATATTATTACCTGTGTAGAAATATTTTTCACCTAAAGGTAAAGATAAATTTTTTGCAAATGATAATTTTCTATTTACCCTTGTTGGTGGTTCATACGTTGTTCCTGAAATATGTGGTGTTTTATAAAACTCTAACCTAAAGAAACTTTGAGTAGCTTCTTTTAACATTTTAGCATTTTCATGGGTATCTATACCCATAACATTATAGTCTTGTGTATAAGATGTTCCACTAACAAAATAAAAATTATACCATATATCTGTTTGACTAAATGTTAATCCACTAACCGTTGTGTTATATGGTTTGTGAATGTATCTAACCGTTTCATAATTCTCGATAGGATTAATAATTGTACTTAACACTTCATCCTCGAACTGAATCATATTTTCTTGCCAACCTAAATCATTTAGAAAATCCTGTTCCTTATTTATAATAAGGTTTTGGTTTTCATCTTTTCTTAATATTTCCATTAGCAATCAAAATTAGGTGGTGTCAATCCAAGAGGTTTATTGTTATATTGTCTCTCATTTCTTAAATACAAGTTGATGTCGGTTCTAACATAATGTGTACCATTTGTAAATGGAAACTTAGTTCCATTACCATCCACATCTACGTATCCATGGTCATATAAATCTCTCCATCTCCAAACTTTTTCATTCGTATCAAACGTAACATTTTCAGGTAAATTATAGATATCGTTTGTTGCCGCACTTTCTAAATAAGGTGACAATTGTCTTAACTTAACTCTGTGGAATGGCTGATAATACAAACCGATTGGATTGTTTGCCGTTGCCCCTGAGTATAATGGTCCGTTTGGGTTACTATTATCTTGGTTGTGATTAAATCGTGTTATTGGTGTTGTGAATTTATGATACGACTCACTAATTATTCTTTCTTTAAATTCAACTGAATTATATTCAACAAACGCACCTGTAAGACCTGTTGTACCGATAGGTATAACATCTCCTGGTGTGAATCCAGAAACTCCGGACCTACTAGTAAATGTTGTTCCTGTTGGTATTTTAGTTTCTACTGATGTTGTTCCACTAAAATGTTCATCTATCCAACTATCATGGAAATTAAATTTATGACCTACTTTTGGTGGGTAATTAAAATATCCTTGTCCATTTCTATAAATTGTGGTTACATAAACTTCTGTTGGTGTGTATCCTAAATTATTTGTTAAACCTGTTAATATAAAAGGTTCTTTGAAATCAAATAAAACGGATTCCATCCTATTTCTCTCAACCAAAACATCGTTTTCTCCTGAAAAATTTTCAAAAATTAATTTCTTTTCATCTTCCCATATTGGTGTTTCAAATCCAACCTTATCTAAAATATATGAATTGGCATCTGTTAGTGTTTTATGTTTATGTACGTAATATGTTGATGTTGAACCATTTATGTTATTTCTGTCTAATACTCTTTTTCCCACCATAACATTTGAAAAAGTGGTACCTGATTTTAATTGATTTTTTAAAATATTAATTACATAATTTTGTGAATTATGAAATTCATTTCCTACGGTATTAATATAAAATGTTCTACCTGTCACCGTACCCGTTAAAGTGGTTCCTGATAGTGTAACATATTCACCCGCTTTCATTCCGTGTTCAACAGGACTTGTCAATTCATACATTGTGCCCCCACTATATGAAACCCTAAATGGAATTCCATCACCCGCTTTAAAATGAACAATATTTGTTCCTTCTGTTTTTGTTGCGCCCGATAATGTATATGTCATCGTGTAACCAGAATCACTACCATAAACATAACTTAAATATACATTCCAATTTTGGTATGGTGCGGTAATTGGTGTTATAATTGTATGTCCCGTTGGTCCTATTAATTTTAAAGGTGCTTGTGTGTACCCACTTAATGTTGTACCTGTTTGTGGTTCATTATATTCTCTAACAACATCTCTTCTTAATAATGCAAATTCATCATAAGGTAAAAATCCTGTATAGTCAGTTGTCGTTCCATTACCAACCAAGTATAATCTGTCCTTTAAATAAGGATATTCCGTATTACCACTATACATGTTACGGAAAACCATTTTCATTTTACCAAAAATTTTATATTTGTTACTTTCGTTTCTTTCCTTATCGTATAATTTATCAATATCTAAAATTATATCTCTATCACCGATTCTCATTAATGATTCCGTTGTTTCAAGATTTAATCTTAAATCTAATTCTTCTGTATCCGCCTTTTTGAATCTCTTACTTGGTAAGAGTATTTTTTTATTCTCTTCCATTATTCAGCTGATGGGAAGGCTCCTTTTGGCCCATAATATTTTATTAATGCATCTAATGATGTCTTATCGGGTCTTAATCCAAAGTAAAACAAGAATGGTGTTGATAGTACTTGTTTATTTCCACCATAATTTGTTTGTGTTTGGAATAGAAAACTTTCTCTATAATCTTTAACGTACTTATCCGGTTGTTCAACCCACGCCTGATTTACAACAACATATGTTGTACCACTAGCAGGGTCTTTAACCCATAACGATGTGTTACTTGTAAATCCTGATTGTACATGTAACCAAATATCTCCTTCAACAAATCCAACCGCCGATGTTGTTCCTGTTGGTGGTGCAGATAAACTAATATTTTCAAATCTTTCCAACATATCTGTTGTGTTACCCGTAAATGAATATTGTGGGTGAGTTATTGTCATTGGTTTTAATAGATACTCTTCTTCACCATCTCCCATCAAATAATTTGTTGCGGTTGCAGTAGTACCACTTATTGAAAATAATCTCTGTAATTTCATAGATGCGATTGATGACCTATCCCATTGTTGGTCATCTTCAACTCCACCACTATAACCACCAAATCCAGTTCCTTTTTTATCCCACAAAAAAAATGGTACTTTTTGTGAATAATCTCCTAATCTAAAATTTAAACATTGTCTAATAAAGGAACCATTAGCGTCTAATTTTAAGTCAATTGGTGTCGGTCCAAAATTACTTCCACTTTTAAAATAGGTAGAAAAGTAAGGGTCTTCCGGATCCATTAATTCACCATTATAGATAAAATAATGTGGACTATCTAAATCAAACCCTTCAATACCTGCCTCACAATTTATCGACATTAATTGTATGATGTCACCATCAAATGCGCCAACATTATTACCCAATCCATTTCCACTAAAGAAATCACCAACATCGAATTTACCTCCATTTATATCCAATCTATAGTTTATTGCATATTCCACAATATTTGCCGGATCTTGATATGAAGTTGTATTAACATCTCTAATTACAGAACACGTCGGATCAATTCTTGGGTCTTGACAAATCTCATATAAAAATTCATCTCTTACTCCAACATCATAAAAAGTTGTTGGGTGTAGGATTTCTCTATGTGATGGTTTATTTAAATTTGGTCTTTGTCCAATAAATCCACTTGTTGGGTTGTATGGTGTTGCTCTATAATAAAATTGTTGGTCGAGTATATTATAAAAAACCAGCTCTCTTGGATATTTTGAACCTCTTTGATTTAAGTCTAAAACATTTACGTCGTCCCATTTTATTCTCTTATCAAATTTAAAAAAGTATAGTACTCCGTTTAACCAGTTATCAATGAATGAATAGTTTGTTACTCCACCACAAAAGAAAACACCAACTCTTTTTCTTCGATACCATTCTTTTATTACTGATTGATTTTTAGATGTTCCATCAATAACAGGAACAATAGTAACAACACCATCTCTAATTTCAGTTAAACCTGATTTTGTTTTTTTAGAATATGAGTTATCTCCACCTTCCAAATCTGCAATTTTTGGTAACCTTCTTGTGGATGTTGTTCCCGCAATTGTAGCAACTAATGTATAATTCGCACCGGGACTTGTTGATGATTCGACATATGCTGTACCCGTATAATATGGTTTACCTAATAAGTGAAATGAGTTAGTTGTTCCACCATAATCATATGATGTTCGTTTTGATGCTTGATACCATCTTGGGCCATTTGGATTACCGGCATTTGATACATCTGTTGCGGTACCATAACTTCCAGATGATGACCATAGATATGTCAACACATTTGTTTCATCATAAAATTTATCATATTTTGCACACCCTTGTTCAATTACTAATTGACCTAATGTTCCGGTTGTTTTTACACTTCCCTTATCGTAAAGTCTAACAACGGCATATAAGTCCTTTATTCTATCGATACCTCCATTAGAATAATCAACTCCCGCATATGTTGACCAATATGAATATGACATTTTAATTGCTGGAACATTTGTGTATGTTGTTGCACCACCTGTATTATATTCTCTATATGTGCTTGGTGTAAATGACGCAACTCTTTCATATACCTCCACTTGAGTAAATCCACCACCACAATCTATTAATTGTAATGTTGCATATCCACTAGTGGTTGAACCACTTGGTATTGTTATCGTTTGTGTTCTAAACGTATAGTTACATGGATTTCTAATTAAAAGTTCAACATCTATATTTTCAGTTGCATTTATTGGTCCTCCCGCCAAATCAACATATTCAGCATAAACACTTTGATTTGGTATAACTGTTATTTTTATTGAATTACCAGTATTTGTTGGTGTTGTTACTGTTACTAATTGGAAATATGCATTTAATTGTGTATCAACAAATGAGGAATTAAACTCCACACGCATCTCATTAAATATATCTGTTGCCGGGTCCGTACCAACTAATGGATATATACCCCCAATAAATCTTCTTTCCGATGTCGCATTTGGATTAGTGTATGTGTGTAATAATGTAATTTGACTTTCAGTTATTCCAGTTGCGGATGTTTCTTTTGCCGATTCTCCACTAAACACATCGGGTAAAAATGTCGTACCCGTTGTTGTACTTGTATTTAAATAATTCGGTGTTTGTCCAGAAAGATATACTAAATAAATAAAACCATCGTATGGTACAACTTTAGTTTTAATTTCAGCACTTCTATAATATAAATTAAGATCACTTAAACCGGCGGTTTGTGTTGCACTATCAACATCGGTTGTACATTCTTCACAATCCGGATAAGTTGTTAATGGTAAAATTGTTTGACCACCCTCCATTACTCTCATTGCAAACTCCCTTAGTCCGACACCAATATTCATTAAATAATGACCACCTAAAAAATTAAATCTCATTGCAGCACCACCCACACTCCACATAACTCTACCTATGGTTTCAAAAACAAATATTTGTACAATTGTAAAAATATATTGTACAAATAGTAAAACTTCAGATAATACTAATCCAAATTTTATTCTATTTCTAAAAGCAAAATTGGTTGGGAAATAATTTGCCTTACTTGTACAATCATCTTCTGTATTTGGTCTAATTTCTTTTAAACCTAAAAACGCATCTCTTCTTGAAAGTCCTAAAAACGATTCTCCCGCAGATACTTCGTAATGTGAACCTTGGAAGGATGAAACAGTATAAACCTTACCAAAAATAAATTTATAAAAAACATCTTGTGGTACACCTAAATCACAACCAGTACACGTACCCAACATAAATGATTTTTTGTCATTTTGATATGTTGTTGACATTTGTGATAATGTAACACCAGATGGTGGAACAATATTTAAATAATCTTCAAATACATCTGAAAATTGATATGTTGTTAATAAATCTTCACGATACTCACCCAAATCGGCCTGACCATATATGTTTGAATTATATTCTCTAATTTGTGGTACTAAATAATTTGCGGTTCCTGTTTTTTCATTGTTACCATCAAGTGAAAATTTAAATCTTGCAATTGTGGTTGTTGGTATACCTTTGTTTGTGTCGTTGGTAATTTCTTGTTCACCAAATTCGTTTGTAAAAACGTATTCCAAATTCATTGGTAGTACTACCATCGCAGAACCATCTTCATCAATAGTTTCTGATGGATTAAAATATTCTAATTGGGGGTATAATGTTGTTCCATCTGAACCATAAACTTTTTTACCTGTGTATCTAACCGCTGAAATTTTACCTTCGGTTGTTTGTAAATTACACTTGTAACCAGTATTTCTTCTGATGACTCCGTTTCTTTTTACTGCGTCCCCATTATCATCTGTAATTGTTGACGTTAGAATTAATGATATTGGTTCAATCCTAATACCACTTTGTGATATATCATAATCCGCTCTTGTTATACCAATTTCACATAAGTCAAGATTACCCCAAAACGGGAAAACTTCGATAGTCCTATCGTATTTGATAATTTGTGGTAATCCGTCAATATCTGAACTTGATTTAAACTCATAATATCTTTCAAACTTCTCAATACCTTCACCTCTTTTAATAAAGTCATATGGTCTTAATGAGAAACAACCAATATCAGATAAATCTAAATCGACATGTAATATTTGTTTACCAACCGGTACACCCCAAATCATGAAATCACCCGATTCGTTAGTCTTAACGGTATATCTATAATAATTTTCGTATACTTCTAATACTTCCTCTCTTGTTAAAATATCTGATTGGTCGGGAAAGGTTCCTGTTGGTTTGTGTCCACCATGTTGTTTTCTTGCAGGTAATAGATTATATCTATAATTGTCATCATTTTTATCTGAAACTTCGGTGTAAGGATATAATGCAGAAATTACAGGGTCGGTTGAATCTGTTTCGGTTTGGGGTACGAATATGGATACTCTAACATTAGGTATACCAAATCCGTCATTTGCAGTAATTCTACCACAAACAACCCCATAATCCGCACAAAGTGATGTATAAACATCGGTTTGTGAGAATTTTAAGGATAAAATTTCTAGTTGGTCATAGTCTTGTTTTAATTCGACTGTAACCTTCTGTTCTTTACCGATATTTGTTGAAATTCTATGTTTTTGCATCATTCTCTTAATAAATAGAAAGCATGTGATTTTCTACTATTATAACGAAAAAACATTTTAGTATGTAGTCGTTCCTATAGGTTTAGTTCTTACCCTTATATCACTATTTGGGAATCTAATTTGGAATATTTGATTTGACTGCATGAATACCGTCATATCAATTTGTTGTATCTCTTTAGTTGTGCTATCTTTATATGATTGTGATACTTCAGATGATGAATAATTACCCCCTATTTTATTGAATACTTTTATTTCCACGACGTTAACTACACCCGCGATTGCTCCGATTTCTCTCATTAGGTCACCTATAAACAATGGGTCACCCATTTTACGTTTATCGATTGCGAAAAATAATGTAGATGTTTGGATTACTTGCTTGATTACATCAGTTGGGTTTTCGTTTTTATCAATCATTAGGTCAACATCCAATCCTAAATCAATAACTTGACCATTTGCAATTTCAATATAGTCGTTAATCATTCTATATTCCGAAAGATAACTTAATATGTTGTTTTTTAATGTGTTAGATATTACATCGGTTAGATTACCTTGGTCATCATATGATAATAATTTTACTCTAACCTTATTATCTTCCTCCATTACGTTAACTTTAGCTGGTGCTCCGTATGTAGATGGCATTGTCTCAATTAATGACTTATAATCATTTAATGTTACCGCTCTATTTTGTGCCGCGAAATTATAAGAAATCATGTTTCTAATTTCTTCGATTGTAGGTTGGTCTGCTCCTCCCACAGCTGCGGTTACGTTGTTAACCCTTAAAGATAATTCAACTTGTGAGTTAATTGCGTTATTAGGACCATTTATGTTAAATTCAATATTATCTATACTCGTAATGATATTAACCCCTAAATTCGAATCTTTACCCCCACCAATACGATATTTCACAAACAATGTCGTGTTTGCTTTAGGTATTGACCCCAATGACATGTTGTTTAAATAACTAGCCAAATTAACTTTCAATTGACCTGTCATGTAATTGTCTAAATTCTCTAATGGGTCAACCGATCCACTACCAAAGGTTAATGAAAAATAACTTTCAGGGGTATATTCTGTGTAGAATTTATTATTAACTGGTAGGTAGGTACCCGCCTTAAAATTATCTTTATCAGATACTGCAGTCGGGTCTTCTATGAATACTTTGTCTTGTATTAGTGATTTAACTTCATACCATTTATTTGTAGACGCATTAAATTCAGAAGATGTTGGATTGGTTCCGAAAGATGTTCCTTCTTTGTGTATAACCCCTACTACACCTAAAACATTTTGTTCAGGTAGGAAAAGTTTTAAGAAAGGTTTTTGGTCTAACTCACTTATTACTCTTCTATATATTCTTGTTACTCCGTTAACTACGGGTTCTCTCTTTGTAATTGTGTAAGAAACTAACGTATTATTACCATCAAAGTTAGGTATCTTTAATCTGTTTGGTTCTCCCTTATCATTAAACGGACTTGAAAAATCAATATCGTTAATTGTTTCAAATATTTGTCCTCCACCTGAAACTTGTGCACCGATTCTTAGTATTCCCAAATATCTTTCATCTTCTTTATCACCACGAACAGGTACGTTTATTGAGAAATCACACAACGCAACTGATGGTCTTGTTCCAGGAATTTTTATACCATATGTTTTTGCAATGTGAAAAAGAGATTGTCTTTGTTGTGCAAAGTCCAACATTGTTTCTTGCCAAACCCTATCAATGTGAAAGTGTAAGTTATCTGCAACTGCAGCATTTAAATCTAATAAAACTGAGAATATGGATGCATCATTGGTGTTTTTAACCAAATCAGGATAATATTCTCTTGTTAGATTTACTAATTCTTGTCTTAGTCCTGCAAAATCTCTAGTTGCGTATGATATTTTCTTAGCCATTTTAAATGTTTAGTATTATAAAGTCCGAAGATGAAAATGCTCCGTTATTAACTGTATATTCAATTTTCACTACTGCGGTGTGTGGTTTAGTTGTGTTGTCGGAAACCCTAAATAATCTCTCATCTTCATCTTGATTAAATGTTCTAACAGTATCAGGGTCATCTTCTGCAGACATAACATCTAAATTTGTTATATCTAAATTTGGAATGTATTTTTTAACCGATTCTCTTATTTCATCCTCAATTAAATCAAACGTAACGGTATCGTTTTGGTCAAAGATATATTGGTATAATCTTGAACCAAAATCGGGTAAAAAGTAACGACTACCTCTTTTTGTCAATAAAAGATGTATAAGATTCGCTCGTACTTCTCTTTCAGGTGTTGTTGTTAATTTAACATAATCACCCTTTAAACTATCTCTAAATGGGAAATCAATTCCATATGTTGTCGCCATGAATATAAATATAAACTAATCCAAAATGGTAATAAATAAAAAATCCAACCTAAGTTGGATTTAATATTGTTTTGACATTAAAAGGTCATTTTATGAACCACATCCTTCACATTCGAATGGTGAGTCTGTTGGTCTTTCAATTGTCATTTGTAATTCGGGTGTATTCTCACTAATAATTGGATTATTTGTTGGTGTGGTTGGATACACTGCGGGTTGTTGTCCTGTCGATTGTTCTACCGATTTTGGTGTAGATGTATCAACTCCTAATCCCTTTAACGCATCAACCGCAGCTCTCGTTCTTAAGTAGTACATACCCGTTTTTAATCCTAACTTCCATCCAAATAAATGTGCCGCTAATAACTTAGGTTTAGTTGCGTTATCAATAAATAAATTTAATGATTGTGATTGGTCAATAAATACACTCCTATTCGCCGCCATTTGTAAAATTCTCTTTTGTGACATTTCCCAAACGGTCTTATAAACCTCTTTTAATTCTGTTGGTAATTCTGGAATATTTTGAACCGAACCATTTTCCATGATTAGTTTGTTTTTAATTCCTTCATTCCACATTCCAAGATTTAATAAATCTTTTACCAAATGTTTATTAATCATAACAAACTCACCACTTAATGTACGACGAGAATATAGATTAGTTGTAAATGGTTCAAATGCTTCGTTGTTACCTAAAATCTGTGCGGTAGAAGCTGTTGGCATAGGTGCTACCAATAATGAGTTTCTAACTCCAAATTTGATAACATCTTTTCTTAATGATTTCCAATCCCAACGACCAGATAAATCAGAATCAACTTTATTCCACATTTGATATTGGAAGATTCCTTTTTCAATCGGTGAACCGACGATTGTTTCGTAAGCTCCGAATTCTTTAGCCAAATCTTTTGATGACGTCATCGCCGCAAAATATATTGTTTCAAAAATATCGGTTTGTAGTTTATCCGCATCATCAGATTCAAATGGTAAATGTAACATACATAACACATCTGCCAATCCTTGAACACCCAAACCAACAGGACGATGTCTGAAATTTGAACGTTTTGTTTCTTCGGTTGGATAAAAATTTAAATCGATTACGTTGTTCAAGTTTTTTACAACTTGGTAGGTATATTCGTATAACATATCGTGATTAAATTCACCATTTACGATATACTTAGGCAATGCGATTGAAGCCAAATTACAAACAGCTTGTTCTGTTGGTGATGAGTATTCGATTATTTCGGTACATAAATTTGATGATTTAATTGTACCTAAATTCTTTTGATTTGATTTATAGTTAGCAGGATCTTTATATAACATATAAGGTGTTCCCGTTTCGATTTGTGCAGTTAAAATTGCATCCATTAATTTTCTCGCCTTAACCACTTTTCTACCTAACCCTTGTTGTTCGTAAGATTCGTACAACATAGTAAATGTCTTTTCTTCAGGTGTATCATATGCGTCAGATAAACCCGGTGCTTCATCGGGTGAGAACAATGTCCAATCACCATCTTCCTCAACACGTTTCATGAATAAGTCAGGTGTCCACATTGCTAAGAATAAATCTCTCGCTCTCATTTCTTCCTTACCATGATTCTTTCTTAAATCAATAAACTCATAAACATCAGCGTGCCATGGTTCAAGATAAATTGCAAATGAACCTTTACGTTTACCACCTTGGTTAATCCAACGAGCAACCTCATTATATGTTTTCATCATTGGTAATAGACCATCAGATTCTCCACCTGTTCCTTTAATATATGAACCTTTAGCGCGAACATCGTGTACGTGTAATCCGATACCACCAGCCCACTTAGAAATCTTTGCAACGTCAGCAATTGTATCGAACAACCCGTCAATGTCATCCCCCTTATTTCCAATTAAGAAACAAGATGACATTTGTGCTCTTTTAGTTCCCGCATTAAATAATGTGGGTGTTGCATGTGTATAAAAATGTTGTGACAAATCATCATAGATTCTCAATGCCATTTCGACATCACCTTTACAAATACCAACCGCAACTCTCATATAAAGATATTGTGGTCTCTCAACAATACGACTACCAATTTTTAATAGGTAAGAACGTTCTAAAGTTTTAATTCCAAAATAATCAAAATCTAAATCACGATCTTGATCGATAGCTCCATCTAAAATTTCTTTATTTGCTAAAACAAATTGGTATACATTATCATCAATTAATGAAGATTCTTTACCTGTTTTCGGTTCAATGAAGGAGTGTAATTCTTTCATTGATTGTGAAAACTTTTTAGGTGTTGTTTTATGTAAATTGGAAACAGCTAATCTACCCGCCAACTTCGCATAATCTGGATGTGTTGTTACCATAGCGGCTGCAGTTTCTGCCGCTAAGACATCTAATTCAGTTGTTGAAATCCCATCGTAAATCCCCGAAGTTACTTTTAGAGTAACAAACGTTGGGTCGATGTATTCCATATTTAAATCGTGACAAAGAACACTAATACGTTTAGTGATTTTGTCATATCTCATCTCTTCTAATTCACCGTTTCTTTTTTTTACTTTCATTTTGTTAAGCCTTTTTTAAATTAAAAATCTACATCACCAAACGCAGAATCTAAATCTTCTGATACATTATTAACTCCCGCCTTTTGATATTCAGCGACTCTTTTTTCAAAGAAATTTGTTTTACCTTGTAATGCAATATTCTGCATAAAGTCAAACGGATTTTCTGAATTATAAACCTTAGGTACACCTAACGCGACTAATAGTCTGTCGGTAACAAATTCAAGGTATTGTGACATCAAATCCGAATTCATACCAATTAAACGTACAGGTAATGCCTCAAGAATAAATTCTTTTTCAATCTCTAAAGCTCCACAAATAATTTCTTTAATTCTCTCTTGTGGGATTTTATTTTCAATATGATTGTTATATAAATGACAAGCAAAATCACAATGCATACCCTCGTCTCTTGAGATTAATTCATTTGAAAATGTTAATCCCGGTAATAAACCTCTTTTCTTCAACCAAAAAATTGAACAGAATGAACCTGAAAAGAAAATACCCTCAACTGCGGCAAATGCTAATAATCTATCAACAAACGATTCAGAATTAATCCACTTAAGAGCCCACTCCGCCTTTTTCTTAATTGCGGGTACGGTTTCAATTGCGTTAAACAAATGTGCCTGTTCTTCCTTATCTTTAATCAATGTATCAATCAATAAAGAATATGTTTCACTATGAATATTTTCCATCATAATTTGGAAACCATAGAAAAACTTAGCTTCAGTATATTGAACTTCGTTTACAAAATTCATTGCTAAATTCTCATTAACAATACCATCTGAAGCCGCGAAAAATGCCAATACGTGTTTAACGAAATGTTGTTCATCCGCATTTAATTTATTCTCCCAATCTGATACGTCTTGACCTAAGTCAATTTCTTCTGCGGTCCAGAATGAGGCTTCTGATTGTTTATAGAACTTCCATAAGTCATGATGTTCGATAGGGAAAAGGACAAACCTTCCTGGGTTGTCTTGTAATATTTTTTCTGTCATTTTTTTTATTTTATTTATTTGCTAATTCTTGTCTTCTTTTAAATGCTTCTGCCGCTCGGTTAGCGTTGATTTGTGTTTTTTGTTCCTCGTGACCTAATAAGGTATTTTGTGATTCGGTATCAATTTCCAAATACTCGTTGTTAAACTTGCAATTTTGGAATACTACACCATCTTTACCAATACGAGATTTAAGTAATGTTAAGGTTGCTAAATTATGTTCTTTTTGTTCTAATGTTTTACCAATAGATAAGATAACGTGAGCAATTTGAGCTTTCTTAATTGAACCTCCCATTTGGTCTCCTGTAACTACCTCACTAGCTATCGATTCTCTATTACCTTGTGTGGCTGTCCAAATAGCCATATCAAATTCACCAGTCATTGATTCTAAACTTCTCATTACCGAACCTTCTCCTTTCCATTCATCACCATTGGTTGATTTGTCTGATGAGATACAATCCACGTAATCTAAAACTAACAAATCAATTTTAGTACCTTCTGAATTCATTTTTCTGATTTTATTTTTAATTTCAGAAACGGTAACATTATCACTTGCCAATTTTAATAATTTAATACTACCTTTTGAACGTTGTTGAGCTTCCTCAATTTTAGCCTTAACTTCCTCAACATTATCTGGTTGTGAATCAGGTGCAATACCTGTCCAAATCGTATAGTGTTTTCTTTTAATGTTACCCGGATTATCTTCAAAGAAAATCTGAACAACGTTGTAACCTAAGTTATAAGCTGTATTCGCAAACTTAGTAAGTAAGGTAGTCTTACCAGTACCTGTTGGTGCTAATACAATACCTAATTCTCCGATTCCCAATCCACCTTTAAGTAAGTTGTCAATTCCAACAATACCTGTCGGTAATGGGTGTCTAAAGTCTTTTTCTAACGCTTCGTCAATACCATGGAATACGTCGGTTGCATCATCATTTGAAATACCTACTTGAAGTGCTCTTTGGATGATTTGTTCAATCTTATTATAAGATTCAAAATCTCCATTATCGATAATACTTTGTACTCCTTTTAATTCCTTTTTTAAGTTTTGTTGTTTACAAAAGTTAAGAGCCGTGTCCTTAACATAGTCAACTTGTTGTTCGTTGTTTTTAATTGCATCTAATGTATCCGCGTGTGATTTAGATGAGGTGTTATTACCACCTTCCGCCATAATTTTCTGTGCAATTGTATTGTAATCGGGTATTTTATTATAGTTTTTATATAACTCCTTCATATTTTCCATAATGAATTTAAATGAGTTATTGTCAAAAAACTTACTCTCTAATACGTCGATGATTGTTTCTCCATATTTTTTATCTTCAATGATTGCCTTCAATAAAGATTGTTGAAACGAAAATCCTAAATGCCCAAAATTTCTCTCTTCCATGTGTTTATTTTATAATGTGTGTTTAAATTACAATTGATAATTCAAGTATGTGGTTTCCAATTCTTCCGAAGACAAGATGTCAGTTAAGTCTGACAAAATACGCTTCAATTTTGGACGAATATCAACAGTATACCTAACCTTTGGATGGTAGTAATATGCTGGAAATATTCTTTGAATAAATACATCTTCATTCAACTTAATTTCCAATAAAAAATGTTCTCTGTCCTTCTCGGGGGGCATCTTCCACATAGTCCGAAGATAGGAAATAATTTTGATTTTCACACAAATAATCGGAACTTTTTATTTTTAAATCTTCAGAAATATCCTCACAAATATTTTTTACGTAATAATGAAGATCCATAGAACGTCTCGCGTCTTCCACATGATCCTTAACGTTAAAGAATCGTTGACAAATGATGTTTCCCTCTAATGTTAATAGGAATTCAAATTTTGTGATGTCTTGTTGTTGTTGGTAGTTACTCATAACTTTTGATTTTAATTATTTTTTTTTTATTTTTTTCTTTTGTTGTTAATCGAAGGAATGGGTTTAAGAAATTAACGAATCCATCGTCTGATTTTGGTAATAGACTAAAAATTCCGTCGTCCCTCATCATTCTCATAGCATTTTTGTAAGACCTACCTTCTTGGTCCAAATTTTCATTTATTAGTAAATCTATGTTTTCTTTAGCCTCATCGGTTAAAAATGGTTCTTCCAAACTTACGATACGATTGTTTATATCAAAAAACTCCTCACCTAATACACCATATTTGGTAACACCTGTTAGTAAATTTGCAATAAGTTTGTTGTGTTTGTCTTGTTGAAAGATTTCCTCACATTTGTTCTTAACTTGTTCAACAGAAATTTGTTCTGTTTTTAGTTCAGGGAAAACAGATAAGAATCTTTTTACTCCCATTCCTCTTATGCCAGCAATGTTGTCTGAAGAGTCACCACACATCATCTTAACCAATTTAACATTTTCGATTAAGATTTCCTCGTGGTTATAAACAATTGTATCGTTTTGTTTGTAAAGTTTTCCGTGTGACGGATTGTAAATTTGTGTATTTTTTGAAACGAGTTGTGTAAGGTCTCCGTCTGAAGAATAAACTATTTTGTTTTCTTTAGGGGAATTTTGAGTATAGTAAGCGATGTTGTCATCTGTCTCACAATACTCATATTCTCCTTGTCTTACAAATAATTCCTCAAGATATTGTTTCACTCTATCTCTTTGGTAAGAGTAAGAACTAATCTCTTCTTCAGAACGGAGTCGTGATTTTCTGTTTTCTTTGTAAGGTGCGTAAATTTTTTTACGAGTTTGAGAACCTTCCAATCCATCCCAAAATACTACTATCTTGTCTAAATTGTACGTCTCAAATGTTCTTCTAAGAGTATTAAGAAAATGATATATTCCTCCAATATGTTCTCCCTTATGAAAGGCGTTTTTAACGCCATAGAAACCAATCGTAAGTAAATTGTCACCATCTACTAATAAAACAGACATTAAATAAATTTATTATAAATCACTTTCCTCTGTTACAACTTGTGTGTCCAAGATGTCTGTAACATTAACACCTAATTGTTTACCGATGTACTCTCCGTTATCACGTTTGTACTCTTCGATAGAACGTTTTTCTTCAGTATCGTCTTTACCATGCATAAATCCTTGTGGAGTTACCAAGATACGACCATCCTCATATCCACCACCATTGATGTGGTTCTTACTGATTGAGATTTTGGTACGTGTTGCGATTCTGATTTTTCTCTTATCTTTAGTGATAGAGATTTTGGTAGTTCCCGCACCTTTTTGGTTACCAAATAAGAACACTAATGATGAGTTTAACCAAATGGCTTCACCACCTTTAGCTTTAATTTTTGGTTGTCCAAAAGGATTGTCAGGTAATTCTACCCAAGGTTGGTTAACGATAACCAAACTGTTTGTGTAAGGTTTATCTGTTCTTCTTGAACCTGAAATACGTTGATTGATACCCATTCCAATTTTATCTGCTAAAACAGATGCATTGTGTTGTTTACCACCTTTACCATCGTAAGTCATCTTACAAGGAACTGAACCAACTGAATCCCAAAGGAATAACATATCGTAAGGAATGTCTCCCTTTTCTTGAGCGTCCATTAATTCGTTAATGTAGTCTGTGATTTGTTCAATATATTCGAAATCACTATTGAAAAGATATTCACCATCTTTATCAAACCCCATTAATGTTGCGTGGTCCCAACTCCATTTTTGTTCTGTAATAATGAACACAGGAAGGATTCCTTTCTTTTGTGCGTCTACTGCTGTTTTTACTAAAGCCGTCGTTTTACCTGTATCACTATGTCCTAATAACATATTAATGTGACCCATTGCAGGACCTGGAATACCTGTGGCTTCCAAGAAGGCGTCTCCTAAATCGAAGAAACGGTCAGCTTTGTATTCGGCTTCTTTTGAGAATTTCTTCTTGATTGCCGAAAAATCTGTTTTTTTAATTCCTGCCATTGTTTTGTGTTTAAAAATGGGGTGGATGTTTCACCACCCCGTGAAATAATTAGAATGGTAATTCTGAATCTACGTCGTCATCTTCTTGTGGGTCAACCACAGGTGTAGATGGTGTCTTTGGTGCTGAAATTACTTCTTCAGTTGTTAAATTAGAAACCCATTTGCTGCTGTTAGAATCCCAACGTGGAACTTCACCCTTAGCAACCATTTCTAAATAATCCTCAGGTTTTTTAGAATAAACATCTGACCAAGTTAATTCATTGTCTACCCATGTTTTTGCGACGTTTGCGTCTGTGTGTAACGGACCTGCGTCTTCAGGAATAACTGAATTAATAGTGGTGTACTCTTTACCTGTACCCGCTTTAGTCAAAGCTAAAGACAAGATTAAATCACGACCATTTTCAAGATTGGTGATATCACCTTTGTTACGGAAAATTGGGAAGATTTTATCTAAAATACCATCACCTTTGTGATTGTGTTTGAATCTCCAAAATTTAGGTCCGTCTTGTTCGTTATCACGATCAATAACTTTAACAATGTAGAACTTACGAGAACGATAATTACGAGCCAATTCCTTATCAGAATCAACACCAGTCATCATCAAACCCTCATAAACTTCGTGTAATGGGGAACGTTTTCCCTCTTGTTTTGGGTCATATAATTTAACCCATTTTCCATCGACTTGAACTTCGTGGAAGTAAACTTCAACAAATGGTGATGAACCATCTTTTGTTGGTAGAATACGAATACGTCTTTCTTCTCCCTTAGAACCCTTAGGTAATACTGTAGTGAAATAACGTTTTAATCTGTCCTCTGAGGACATTTTGTTTGCGGTGCCACTTGTGGCGTTTTTGCTTTTCTCGTACTGAGCGAGTACTGCATCAAATGTTGACATGTTGTTAAAATTTAATTATTTAAATTGTTATACTAAAATATACATAAAAAAACCCAGACTTGGAAATCTGGGTTAAAGTTTTTTAATATTTTTTTATTTGTTATACAAAAGGTGTGTCAGCACTCCATTCAGCACCATTGTTTTCTAAGTCATTGTATCCAGCAGCGTCGTAAACAGGGTTAGCAACTGAACCACCCAACAATAACAATTTAGTTGTTGCTGTTGTGGTTAATGGTTCGGTTGGAACCGTTAATGTTGAACCTGTATAAATTGCTGAGTTATCCCAACGGAAGTTAGTTAAATAACCTGACCACCAGTTTGGAGAACCTGCTTCTGGATCATCAACACCCATATTTAAGTCAAATCCAGCGTTTACTGAATCAGTAATATTTCTATTATCATTTAATTTAGTTTCCGCTAAAGTTCCATCAATAAATAATTTAGTTGTTGTACCACTTCTACAAATCGCAATGTGTGTCCAATCGGCTCCACTATTATATCCTGCTGGCATTGAACCATTTAATGCATTACCATATGGCCAAATATAACATGTTCCACCTTCAATTGAACATCCAATAGTTGCGGTTGTGTTGAATCCTAAAGAGAACACTCTTGGGAAGCTACTTCCACCAACACCTTTCTTCATGAACCATTCAATTGTGAAGTCACCTGTTCCTGGTAACCAGTTTACCACGTCAGCATTTAACGCTGTTACATATTGTGTACTACCATTAAATGTAATTGTACCTGAACCCTCAGCTGGTACTGTTGGGACTATAGGGTTAATACTACCCCAACTTATTACGTACTCATTTAAAGTACCCATAAATGGATTTCTAACGTTAACATTGTATCCATATGTTTCCATTAAATCATTTGCCATCGTGTCATTCATGTGTTGTCCACCAACAACTATTCTATATAAACCTTGTGCCGTAGCCCCAGAAACTAACTCACTAATGTAAGAAAGTGAACCTGTTGTTGTATTTGAAGCGCTTAACGCAGCGGAACCTGATATCATCTTATTTTATATTTTTTTTAATTTATGTTATTCCATCGTAAATAGATACGCGTATTTGTTTACCAATCCTAAAAATTCATCTCTTAAGTTTAATAAATCCGTATCTGAAGGGTCAAGTTGTTCTGTAAATTGTACTAACGCCTCTCTAGTCGTATTAACTAAACCTTTAACATCTAACTCAGATAAATTTGATAATTCTATAGTTTTAGTTTCCTCATCCAAAACAAATCTACCATATTTACCCATCGCCTGTTCAATATACTTGTCAATTAATGGAGTCAAATCGTCGTAGAAATTACCAAACGCCTCGTGTCTTGCAATACCTTTTGTTTGCCAATGACATATTTTCATTTGATTTTGTAAACCTAAAAAAAAGTTTACATTAGAACTTATATTCATCTTCTTCGTTTGAGTTAAATGATGTTTTTATATTTTCAACTGGATAATTTTCAACCTCATCTTTCGTTAAAACATACTCATTTTTACCACTTGCTCTCATTTCACCTTGTTTGTGTGCAAAGAACTCTTGTGGTTTTTCATTAAATGGATATGAATCTAAAGAACGCATTTCAAGTTTTTCAACTTCAGTCTTTGGTTTGTTCGCCTCAACTGTTGCACCTAATTGGTCAATTTTAGACATTACTTGGTCCATTTGTGCCAATTTTTGTTCTAAATCTGTTAATTTAGTGAACACATCGTCCATCTTAGTTATTACTTCGTTGTTTGAACCTGCACTATCTTCTTGGTCTTTTTTAACACTTTTAACCATGTTAACCAAATCAGTTATGTCAACTTCTTCCGTACTATCCATTTCAGGTGCAGGTGCGGCGTCCATTGGTGCAGCATCCATTGGTGCTCCGCCATCAGCAGTAGGTAATGCATTTGGGTCAGCGGCCGGATCCATAGGAGCGGCGGCAGGATCTAAAGCGGGGTCCAAAGCTGGATCTGCTGGAGGTGCATCTTGTTCCATTATCATCGTTTTACCATATTTGTTAATGGCTCTGTAACGATTTAATTCTTCTTGTAGTTTTTTCTCTAACATGGCTTAATCTTGTAATAATTGTCTACCGTCGTTGGTAATGTATTTTTTATTTATTCTTTCAACAATTCCGTCTTTTTCTCTAATTGTGTAACATTCTCCTGTTACCATATCACACTCTTCTCTTTCCATACCATCATTAGAAACTTTTCTAACTTGTTTTGGATTTAAAAAGTTATCCATTGTGTTATTTAATTTATTATTTTCCATAATTTTCTGTTATATGTATAAATATCCCAAATTTGTTAATATTCTTAAATGATTTCAAAATATACAACATCACCATCTTGTACTTTTAAATCTTTCATTAATTGTTTAGATAGAGCCAATCCGGATTTAACTCCTGTTGGTCCCGCATTAATTGGTCCTGTTATGTTATTAACGTTAATTTGTCCTGAACCAACTGGTGGTACGATTATTGGAGTTTTTATATCCTTTGGGTTATAAAACTTAGTCGTTCCTTTAATAATTAAATTTGGTTTAGCAACATCGAAATCAAATTTTGTAGAATAGAAGTATCTTGTTGACCCCGATAAATCTTTCCAAGTAATTGGATTGGGTTCAATCGTATGTTCAGTTTGTCTCGAAATGATATTCATGGATATTGTTTCTTTTATCTCATAATTTGGTCCACCCATGGTAATAACTTGGGCTCTTAAATAATTTTTTCCGTTGAAACTAACTTTTTGAATATACTTCTCTTCGTTGTATCCATTATATGGTACCCCATATTCTGTAACTCCTTGTTCTAATAATATTTTTTCACCATTTATGGCCTGTTTACTATCTCCCATATCAGATAAGAATGTTTTACCATCACTTGTTGTGTATGTTTGTTCATTCTTTGTTGATCCAGTTGTTGTAGAATTTTCTTGTTCTTTAGTTTTAGCAATCGCAGTTCTTGTTATCTTGTCGAATAACACTCTATAACTCGATAGGAACGAATCCTTAGGATCAGGTAATGACGCATAAGGAATTCTCGTACCTTTAAATGTGGTTACTATGTTATTATTTCTAATACTATGTGAAACTTCGGTTATCCAATATGAACCTCTAAACATAGGTACATTTTTTAAATAGAAATACATTGTTGGTTGAATCATAACATTACCCATACATGTTACATCACAGGTATATGACGCTTGTCTGTATATGTCAAATAAACTTATGTCTATTTGATTTGCGGCCGCACCGCTTTCAGAACGACCCAAATTCTCAATAACATTAAACGATTCTGTAGTGTTTCTTATGGAAGTTTGGTCGAGTTGTACACTCTTAAAAATACCTTGATTTTGGTCACCAATACTTACCTCAAACGCAACTACCTTATTAGATTTAGCATAATCTCCTTGATTAAACACCTGTGGTGTTGTTATAACTAATGGACTACCTACTCCACTAAATAAGTTACCACTATCGTTTTTGAATTTATATTTTTCATTAATATCGGCCAACTCTAAATGTTTAGATGTTGGTCCTGTGTATTGAATAAGAATTTTAGGTGAAGAATCTTGGTAATCAACATCTAAGAATGTTCCAAATAAATTTTCAGCAATTTTCTTAGATGGTGTTATTCTAGATTTGGTCGATTCGTTTGTTCCGTAGAAATTAACATATGCCGGTAATCCCCTCATATCAAATCCCGTACCTTGTATTAACATTGATATTACACTATATAGATTCGCCTTACTATTTTTTGCGTCTTCTAATGGTAATAATTTTTCAAGTGAGAGATACGCTTGGTCTCCAATATCTTTATTTGCTTTATCTAAGAATAGAAATTCTTCCATTAAAGTCCTTTGTCCTAATGAATTACCTGCTACCCATTTATCGTTAAATGATTTAAAGTAATTATATAATTCTAATTTTAATGGAATGTCATTATATCCATTTACTATTGTAACCTCATTTTTACTATCTTTAACTGATAATGTGGATAATTTAGGTAATAGTTGTGTGAAATATTGTCCTAATCTTAATTCAGGTCCTCTCAGTATTTTTGTTTTTATGTAATCTTGAAAATCTCTTTTTGTTGGTGTGTATGAACCACCTTTACTTTTAACCCATCCTGCAAATATTAAAATCAATGGTCTAAATGTTAATACATTTTCCTCACTTAATTCAATGTTATTAGTTACAAAGAAATTTTTATAACAATCTGTTGATGGTTCCCTACCTACATACAAATCAATATACATTTTATTAGAACTATATTGTGATGAGTTGTACTCATTGTATTCAAATCTATTTACGTTATCTATTTCCGCAAAACCATTCCACACATTTGGTACTATTTCTTTTGGATTACCAATTGTTAGTTTTAATAAATTATCTGTTCCTAATATTTGTTGAGTTACTGATTCTAATTTTTTTAGTTGTTTTTCTTTTAGTGTTGTTACAATTGCATTTACATCTGTATTATCGTTATTATCATCTTTATCTATGGTAACTAACGCCTTTAATAAATCTTGGAATTTATCATATTTTACAGAATGACTTTCAATTGTTTTTGTTTCACCACTAACAATTCCTGTTACGTTATAATCCGGAAATACTTTATATGGTATTTCCTCTTCCAATTTTTCCGTTGCAAAATCTAAAAAATACTCTTCAAATTTATCTAAAATTTGTGGACTAAATGTTGCAATTAAATCGTATATCTTTCTTTTTTCAGAAGTTACTAATGAATATTTGTCATCCTCGTCTTTATTTAAGTCGGTAAAGTAACTACCAGAATAATCGACCATATCAAAAAATAACGTTCCAAAATCATATGATTTGTTATATTCATCATAATCAAAGAATTTTTTACCATCATAATAATCCGTTACTGATTCATTATCATAACACCATAAAACTTTAAAATTTTTCTGTTCATTACCACTAGCAGTAAGTCCGTTAGTAAAACCATTCTTAGACCCACCTACTGAAGGTAACAATGTAAAATATTTGTCTGAAGATACTATTTTTGAGTTGTCTACAAAACTTGTGAAATATAAACCATTATCACCAACAGGTTCTCTAACTACATTTATTGTTTTAGCGGTGTATGCATTATTAAATGACGCAGTACTACCAGTTGAAAATAGGAAATGTGAGTACCCATTTACAATTTGATGGAATACGGAATCATATAATGGATGTAGACCGATTACATTTTGTAATGTGTAATTTACGTTCTCTCCAACATTAAATGTTAAATTATTACCATCGTCAAAAAATGTTTTTCCACTAATTGATGTTGTGGTTGTTCCACTTAAAAATCCAGATAGTATATCTTTATTTTCTAATATTTTCTTTTTATATCTATGATAAATTGACCCCCATTTGATTATTAAATGATAAGGTACATAATGTGATGCACTTACCTCTCTGAATACTGTAGATAATTTTGTTTTACCATAGAATTCATCTTGTAAATCTATAAATGGTAATGAGTTTAATAAAAGATACGCCGAACCAGCATACTTTCCGTATGATTGATTACCAAAATCGGATTCTAATTGTTTGTGAAAATATGGCGTATTTAAAATGCTTGCTGAACTATTCGTTCCAATTTTTATTTTTTCATCAAATAAGTTAGAATACTTACTCGGTGGAACCCAATATGTTGGCGATGATGGTGCAGATATTAGTCCTTCTTTTGTATTAACTTCAAATAATTGTTTTAACTCTAAATCGGCTAAATTAAATGATGTTTGATTCAAATAGTTCAAATAAGTGTCTGAATTAAATGGATAAATGTTTAACCTATAAGTTTCAGAATCGTATGTGTAATTCTTTAAATTTTCTTTTAGTTTATTAAAAACACCATTATTGTCAAAATTCTTATTACCGCTGTAACTTGTTTCAATTGAAAATGATTTATTTTCGATTGTTTTTAGGTATGGTGTTGTTGGTAACTTATCTTCAAAATATGGATATCTATCGAATGGTGAAAACGATAATAGATTTTCTGTTAATGTTGTAATGTTTGACATTGTTTTTAACAATCCAACAACGTCAGGGTCTTCACTAAACATTTTTTGTATATTATCAAATTCTCTATCAGCCAATTCATTAATTGTATTTAATGAAAAATCCTCGGATAATGTTGCATATCTACCTCTCTCATAAATTTCATATATGATTGAGGATATCGATTTATTAATATATGGGGTACCGATTGTTAACTGAAATAATGTGGCTATTTTGTGTAAATCACCATCTGTATTTGAATTATCAAATATAAAATCAATTTTACTAGCGGAACCTTCGTTACCTGTTAATGAGTCTTGTCTTTTTGTACCTACCGCTTGATAGTTTTCTAAGAAGTCAATTTCAGGCCACAGAAACTTATCGTATGACCTTAATTTTTGTTGCAAATCAGGATCACCAGGATAAGCGATTACTTTTTGTTTGTTTGAGGTTTGTTTCTTTACTTCAGGCCAAGGATAAATTGAATCATTATTTTTTGACTCATCACTAAAACCTTTTAATATTTGTCTCCTTATTGTTGAAACCTCAAATGATTTACTATGTACTTCTTTTAGTAATCTAATGTAAACCTCGGCATTTGCTAAAATAACCGCAAATATATTACGTATTGTTGGGTCAAACCCAATTCCCTTATCTTTATCTTTAACAATTTCATTCATCTTTCTTTCAACAAGGTCTTGTAATTTATTTCTTTGTTGAACGAATAATTGTTGCATATCATAGATGTCTTTTAAAACACCTTGAATAGAAACCACATAACCACTTGCAATTAGTTTTACATAAGAATCAATTGGTTTTATTTTGTTTGAATAACTAAATGTTTCTTTCTTAAAATCATTCGCCGATTGTTTTAAAAACGTTTCGGTGAATATTTTAGTCTCTTTTAAATCTAAAGGATAATTTGTTATAATACTTTCTAATGTACCATTAACTTTACTTCCTTTTATTTTAACATCTGTGATAGTTCTGTCCGCCATTCTATTATAAATGGCACCATCAACTTCTACTGTTTCCGCACTTAGGTTTCTTTTACTCCAATTTTGAACCGCGGATTCAAACTCTGTTAGTTTTTTTTCAAAATCTTTAACACCGACGAATAGTTTCATGTCAACCAATCCACCGAATATTTCTTTTTCTAATATCTTATCTAAACTTCGAGCAATAACGATTAATTCTCTTAACGTTTTTGTTGGGAAGTTTTTATCGATTAAACCTTTTTGTTTATATTCATCATAAACAGATTTTAACATTACGTAACCTTTTGAAGATTTTTTAATCTGTTTTTCTTTTGTTCCCTTTCTCTCGTTGAATTTTGCGGGTAAATCATCTGATTCAACCATATACATATATGGTGCATTTAATATACCATCAAGTGGTATATCATTTAAAAACGCATAAGTTGATCCAACAAATGTTGTGGCAATTTCAAAATTACCATTTGATTCATTATATTTTGAACTAAATTTAGTTAAATGTAGTCTGTATCTAATTGCCTTACCATAATATCCTTTTATTGTTAAATAAAAGATCGGCCAAGGTAAATGAAAGAACGCACCATATGGTGAATTTTGGGGTGATTCAAAGAGAGTCTTACCTCTAACATCAATAAAGTTAATGTTAATTTGTGGTATAAAGCTTGCACCCTTAATATTAATGTTAATACTATCGATACCAAAAGATTGTGCAGTTGAGTCATTTTGGTAATTATATTTAGTTCCATCATTGGTTATTCCTTCTTTTACGTTTACAAATTCTTCTGTCCATGCGGTATCAAAGTCTTTACCATTTTTACCTTTATTTTGTGTAAAACTTAAAGTTCCTTTTGCAATAGATGATAATGTCCCTTTTGATGTGCTGTCACCAGATGCTGTTAATACACTTCGTGGAACTAAATCAGCCTCAAGATTAACAAACATAACTAAGTTTTCTTGTTTTATTCCTCTTGGTTCAACTTGGTCACCATTCTGAACACTATTTGGGTCAACAAAAACTAAGTTGTTTACATCAACTTTTACTAAAATATTTTCACTCTGATTAATTTTGTTATTCCCCATAATATAAGTTATACAATTCTACACCACTTTTATAATCTTGTAAAGAGTCGATTAGAGGATATGGTATCCTTATATAATAATTGTTAGGTATTTCAAATTCTATACTACCCGCAGCAGGGTTTGCCAATAAAATCAACCAACCATATAGTGGTGAATTATAATATTCTTGTGATAGTTTATCTAATCTATCTTTACCTTTTTTATATTGTTGGTACTTGTCCGTTCCTTTTATTGGTATTTCGATTCCCGGAACAACTCTAAATTCCCCATCATTTATATAAAATTGGTACCTATTAAAATATTCTCTACTCATGTTTATGTTAATTTAAAGGTTTCTGTACCATATTTAACTTCCCCTTCATTGAAGACGTTCATTAAACTTTGTTTTATTTCATCAATAACAATGTAATCGGTAACATTAATATTATATTCTATTTTACCATTACCCTTTTTAATAGGGAATTTACCCATTCTAAATTTCTTTTCTTTTGGGGTCTCTATTAATTTGTCCACAATCTCACCAATTTTATCGGATATTTCTTTTGTCGAAATTTCCTCATAAAGTTTAGTTATAGTCTCTTTCTTTCCTTGTAATAATATTGAAATTATCTCTACAAAAATATCGTCGTTTAATGTGTCGTTAACAAAATCAAAACTAATATCTAAATCTTCATTAAATTCTCCATGTTTATTTTTAAGATAATCAACAATACTTGAATAATGATTGTAGAACGCCGTACTTGTAAATCCTGACAATGTTGTTGAACTGAATTCAGTTCCATTAATTTTACCATCAAATTCGTTTTTAACTAAAAAATTAACTTTATCGAATAATCTTATTACTTTGTTTCTTGACTCTTCTAATTTCTTTAATGAACTACTTTCAGGTATCACACCTATTGTTTCATTAACGATTGATTTTAATGTTTCTCTTAAATTTTCATTAGACCAATCTATAGATTCACTTGTTATTGCTTTATTGAAACCTAATAACGTGGTAACATCATTATTATTGATATAACTTTCTAAATCTATTTTAAGTTTTTCACTATAAAAATTTATATCTGCAACATTGTTAGTTGCACCTAATAAAGGTATTATGTCAGTTGTTGTTGTACTTGTATTAATTGTTAATCCTGTTACACTTTTATATCTGTTATGGAAGAATATACTTGATATTTTATCCCCATATTTTTTTATAACTTCGTTATATGATGATTGGTATAAGTTAATGTATGAATCGGTAGTACTAAAAATTGCATCAATAAGTGCGTTATATTCAATTTTAGTATCATTTAATGAACCAATGTACACTCCTTGTGTTACTTTTGGTCTATTATCTTTATCACCTTCTAACTGAAATTCTGGTTTCTTTTGTAATTCTGCAATAAATTCTTTAGTAAATTTATCCGCAGGTTTACCATCAATTAATGTTGCGGTTGATTGTGCTCTTTCATCGTATATCTCAGTATTTGCAAAGAAATTTGATGATAATGCATTTTGTAATTTTTCAACCGGTCTTTCCAATCCTTGACCACCTATGAAACTAACTTGTAACGTTACACTAGCAATCATTGGTTGTACACCAATACCTTCAGGATTTAAATCCCAAGTTGAGTCGTCATACGTTATGTTGATGTCTCTTATCACAATTTTAGAATGATAAAAATCACCAATTCTTATAACACATATTGGTGGTGGTCCAAAAGAAGTATTTCGTGCATTTAAATCATTAACATCCGCAATTCCTTTTATAGGTATTGTATTACCAGGTCTTACACATTGTAGTAAGAACGTTAATCTTGAGTTCAAACCTTCGGGTGTTGTTGAGTGGAAAGCCGGATGAAAATATTTTAACTTCTCTTTTAATGATGTAAACGCTAATGGTGAATCTTCTTCTAATTTTTTAAAGTAGTAACATTCAGATAGTGTTTTGGTAATGATTCTTTTCATTACATCAATAGGTGGCTTTGGTGTATATGTTTTTTCCGGTTCACCTGGCTCCTTTGTAATTTTTGGTATTTTAATTTTTTGTGTTGATGGTGGTTTTTGTACACTAAGTGTTTTAGCCGAAAACTTAACACTTGTTTGTCTACAATAAAACGCGTTTGGTGTTGTTATCTTTAAACCATATTTTGTATTAATGACGGTCTTACAATCTAATCTACCATCAGGATCGACATTTGTTAATCCTTTTGCATTTTCACCTTCTGTAGAAAAATTTATAATTAATTTACCTACGTTATTTTTATATCCTAACTTTTCAAAACTAAATGTTAACTTTTGGTCATTTAAACCATCTTTAGCATTCTTTTTAACTTCCTCTTCTGATGGCCAGTTAAAGTCAGGTATTTTATCCGTATCACCTTTTAATCTAGTAAGAATATCTAATACTAAAGAATGAGCTCTTCTCATTCCTAATAAGAAATTATAATCATCATTAGCAACTTCGGACGCACTTGATAGTATTTTAAATTCAGCAAGTTCAATTGTGTTTCCACTTACCGCCTTTTTAAGGTTATCAATTTTTGTGGTAAATTCTGTATAGTTTGTATTTAATTTTTCAAATCCCGTATTTAACTTATCAAGTTGTAAATTAATAGCTTTGGTGAAATCTGTTATTTTTGATTTTTCTAATTTAAAAATTGTCTTTATATCTTGGATTGCGTCTGAACTTGTGTCTCCACTTAATCTTGTAAAATCAGCTAAAGCGTCTGCATTTAAAGAGGCTTTTTGTGCATAATATGAAGGCTGTATTGTACTATATATTTCTCCTTTTGTTGTGTCCTTTCCATTTTTAGATGGAATATCATTTGGGAAAAATAACGCTAATGAAAAAGGTTCCGGTGCTTTTGTTGGTGTCTCTCCCGTTTCTGGTACAACTTCCTCAACTTCTTCTGATGAATATTTGTATTTCATAATGGTGGACATTTCTTTCCCCGCATTAAGATATTCATTAATTCTTTTTATATCATCAGTATCTAAGTTAGTGTATTTTCTTACTAAATCATAAAAGTCAATTTCCTCGCATCCAGCAAAGAATGCGTTAATGTAGTTATCGGCCTCTTCATCTGACATACCTTTGAAATGTTCTCTTACTAATAGATTTAAAATACTTGGGTGGTCAACAACAACTTTAAATGATATTGTACCACTTCTTGATGTATTTTGATAAGTGTATATTGGTTCGGGTCTACCTAAAAAGCTATTCTCTTCCCATTTAGCGCTATTTTGTTCTGATACTTTTAAATCATATGGTGGGAACCACATCACTCTACCACCATTTGAACCTCTTTCACAAATTGGTAAATCTTGTACGGTGAATCCTTTTTGTGTGGATGATTTCCAAGCCAAGTTTTCAATTGAAAACATATATTTTTTTGCTTGTCCGTCTTTTATATTTGTTGAATTTTCAAATGATTTTCTACCATTTGACATTGGAGCATAGTTTAAGTTCCACACTCTACTACCTCCACCCATTACACTTCCATCAAACTTTCTTACCATGTTTGTTTTTTTCATGGTATCTGTATAGTTAAAGTATGGTCTATCTTTTGTCCATACTCTACAATATTCAACACCACTTTCTTCACCAGAAAATTTGTTTGTGTATTTTACTGCGGAACCTCTTGACATCATTACCTCACCATCTTTAAAAACTCTACTTGTTTGGTCAATTACGTTTGCCACATGAGAACGCATTTCAGAACCATTAGTCGGTAATGTGTTTAATAATTGTTGTGTTTTTCCTAAAATTGAATCTTCTCTAAAAACATATTTTGTTGATAGACTATCTTGTAAGTTAGTTTGTTCCCTACCACTATATTCCTTGTTATGTTCTCCTAATTTATTTTTAGAATTTTTACTATACCAAGTTAGTTTACCGCTGATTTGTCCACCTTCAGTTACATTTTTACTTTTATGAAATAACTGAGCAGAAATTTCATCGAACATCAATGAAAGATAATAAGTACTTCTTACTTGATTGTCATTAAAATCACCCATAGCAAATCTTACATCGTTCGCTCTATCGTCACCAATGTAGGCTTGTCCTGCGGGTGCTTCAACCCCTAATATATTTTTTATACCCTGAGCCGCTTTATCTACAAAACTAAACAATTTTGATGATTGCTGTGACCTTGCACTTGTTGTGTAGTTCGGTGCATATCTATTAAATGTTAATGAATCAAACAAAGCCTGTTTAGGTCCTTGTCCCATATATTGTATTAATAAATCTGAAGGTTTTCTTGATAATTTTGGTCTTCTTTCAATTCCAATTAATGAACCTAACACTCCCGTAACATCTTGTGCAATTTTACCTAATTCGGTTTTTGCTTCGGGTCTATAATTTATTGGGTTTCTTGGGTCTGATAAATAATCACCCGGTATTTCACTAAATGGTAATTGTGTTCCCGAAACTGTTTGTAAAAAATCAATACCTTTACCAATAAGAGTACTTGCAACAGTAATCTTATTATTCATTTCAACCAATGGTTCTCTACCTGTTAATATGTTTAATGCGGTCGCCGTGTTACCATTTAACGCATCTAACAATCTTACCTTACCATTAATCGCTCTATCTGTATTATATGCTATCCTTGTTAATACAGGTCCCCCTTTATCTTCTCTTATGTATTTTGCTGCAAATTTAAATAATTCAGATTCGGTATCATACGTTTTTGTCGCCATGATACTGATTAAATTATGTTTTTCCGCTGTAAAATATGGGGAACCACCATTAAAATATAATGATAGGTTACGTGTTCTTGGTAACGTATCGATATTTTCTTTTATAAAAAAATTAGTTGGTTTGTATACGTTTGAATTAGAAATTTTAATTAAATCATCTTTTCTATTTTTATCAACTGAACCCGGATCCACATTCGATAGATTACTTAATTTTTGATAGTCATAGTTATCTTTAGTAAACGTTTGTGGACCATTTGGTTTGTTTAACGTTTTAGCTATGATAAAATCCCTAAATTGTTTGGTTGAGTCAAAATTTAAGTAGCTTGGCATTATTTTCTTTTATATTATAAATAGATTTATTTAGATTATCTTTTAGCGGTTGATGGTGTAGTATACGATTGGGTATCTACGGTATGGAAATCGTTATAGATACTTGCGTTCTTACCTACTTCTCTCATCCAACCATCAACTAAAGTGTCTCCACCTTTGAATACATATTCGTTTGTTACTTTGACATTTTTATCCATTTGAGTAGACGCTTCTTTTTGTTTTTTAGCTTCTTCTTCCGCCATTTTTTTAGCATCTTCTTGGGTTACCGCAGCTTTTGGTGTTTCAACTTTACCTGTTTGTTTTTTATCAGGTGTAACTATACCTTTTATTTCATTATTGATTAAAGTTGCTGCTTTTGGTAATGTTTCTTTTGTTACATCTGCGAAATTTTTAAAATCAATACCCAATTTTTTGGCCATCTCTTGAACTTCTCTTGTTCCAGTTAATGCAACTGATTTAACTAAAAAGGATACATCACGTCTAATATTTTCAACGTCACTAGCTTGGTTTCTAACTATTTCATCAGATGTTAATTTTTTAAATTCGTCTCTATATTGTAATAATAATTCAGCTTGGTTCTTATCTAAATCCTCTAATGCAACTTCATTTGCCCCAAAACGTTTTTTCAATTCTTCAGATTGTAATTCAATGGTCATTTTACCATTTTTCATCTGAGACATGTTAGTTAAGAATTCCTTATCGGCATCTTCAATTCTTAAACCAGTTAACATTTCTTTTGCACTTAATCTTTCTTGTGCCGCAATTGCCGTCTTTGTAAGTTCCTTATAGTCCATACCTAAAGACGCAGCCATCTCTCTCACTTTTCTTAGGTTAACACCCGTAACTTCAAATCTTCCTTGTTCTTGGTTGTATGTTGCTAAACTACTTGCAGCATTAATAATTGAATCTTGTAATCCCTCAATATTATTTGTTGCCATGTACATTAATTTAAGTGGGTCATTGAAATCTCCAATAGCACCACCTAATACTTGTAAGTTTGCAGATAATTCTAATGCACTTTCTGGACTGAATACCTTTTCAGCCACTTGTGAAACCGCGTCCATACTTAATCTAAATTCAATAGATTTTTGGACCATTCTAGTTAAACCCTCAATTCCTTTTTGGAATCCGTATTCGTTTAACTTACCTATATTTGTTTGTAAATCTTTTGCAACTCTTTGTGAGTTTAGACCTAATGTTAATGAACTTTTTCCAGCCTTTTCTACCGCGTCAAATGTACCTTGAGCACCTATACCAACTTTTTCAAAATCAGGTAACATGTTCGTAAGACTCTCCATTGAACCTAGATAAGCTTCTCCAACTTCTGCCGCCTTTTCAAATGATTGTTGATTAATTAAATTGAATCTTCCTGATTTATCAACTAATCCCTGAGCAACGTCGGCTAATGTTTCAAATGAGACACCTAATTGAGCTAATCTTGGTCCTGCATTTGAAATCTCTTCTCTAAAATCTTTTGATAGTTTACCAGTTAAACCGGTTTTAGTATTGATGTCTTCTAATAACTTTCTTTGGTTATTATATTCATCTGTCATTTGACTTAAACCTGCCTTGAATACATTTTGAGCTATTTGGTCGGGTCCTAATAATTTCCCATCAGCACCTGTTGCCATTGCCATGGCACTTGTTGAATTAACGGACTGACTAATATCTTTGTAATATCCCCCACTTTCTTGTCCTTTTAAAATACCTGTAGCTGCCTCAATAAATGTTTTAGAACCTGATGTAGTTGGTTTGTTTGAGTTATAGTTTTCTTTCTCTTTCCAAGCCCTTTCATATTCAGTTAAATCAATTTGTTCATTGTAACTTTTTGCAGAATCTTTTACGGCTCTTTCGTATGCGGCTCTGTCTTTTGATTGACTAGCTAAAGTTTGATATCTTATTTGTCCCATACATATAAATAGATTATTGTGTGTTTTCCAACTCCATTATATAACCAATATAGTATCGTCTAATATAGACAGGCATAGTTAAAATGTCTCCATATGAGAAACCTTTCCTGATTAGGTAGTGAATTTCCGATAATTGATTTTTCTTATACTCCGTAGAAAGGGCGAAAAAAGTCAACCCCAAACCCAATTCTAAATTGGATTTCTTCTCCTGATGGGGTTTTTGCTGTTTGTGTTAGGTCAATTCCTGGCTTATTATCGGATACATATTTTCTAAAATCTTGTGAATCCTTAATTGGCATGTTCTCAATGAAATTTCTTGTGTTCATTGGGTCATTAACTCCAGCCACGGATTTAATCATACCTTCAAGTTGTTTTGTGATAATTGGAGCAATTCCATTACCATTCCAACTCTTTGCAATTTCTTTTATGTCGTTTTCTTGTTTTTGTGTTAAAAACTTAAATGTTACATCTACTTTGGATTTATTCATAAAATACGAATACTCTCCGTTAGAATCTGCTACTAATGTAAATGGTTTAAAATCTAAACTACTTAAATCAATTTCAACTTCAAAGTCTTCGTTTGTTTTTGGGTCAGTTAATGTAACTTTATATTCTGAACCAAATGCGGTATTTCTTAAAAATATTAAGATTGCCTCTTTATCCTCCTCAACTAAATCTTCAGTTTGGATATCCTTATCTAATACCTTTCTTTTTAATAGTTCATTAACTATTGCATTTGTTTGTATTAAATTTGGGGACGCTAATATATTTTCATCCGCGGCGGTTAGGTAAGCAACTCTTACTGATTTCTTACCATTTGAATAGTGGATACCTCTACTTGGTAATTCCACAACATCATATGCGATTCTAGGGTCAATTCTTAATTCTTCCATGGTACAATTTAATCAATAACTATCTTAAAGTAAAGTTTTAAACATAAAAAAACCGATACCCATTTCTGGCATATCGGTTTAATATATGAAAAAATGTAATATTAGAATACAAGTATACATCTATCCATACGTAAAGTACATTGGATAGTTGCAATTTCATCTCTTGAATAGTCTAATTCACCAAAGTTAATGTCTTGAATAAATGTTCCTTGAAGAATCCATTTTTCAACAACAACACCTGTTGGGTCTAACATTTCAAGTTCGATGTCTTTTTTATAACCGGCAGCATATCCCATACGACCAGTAACTGACTCAGCGTGTAAACGGAACCATTCCATTAACGCTTGTGACGCTGATGGTCCAATTGGGTCTTTAAAAGTTACCCTCATGGTATCCCAACTAAATTTACCCGCAACATATGTTGAAGTATTTAAAAAAGGAATTTCAGTCGCGTTGATTTTTGCGGATGGTCTAGCCGCTGATGTTACATACCATTCATTGATACCCAAAGAAGATGGGAATCTTACAATAAATCGGTTCTGTCTTTTCGGTTCGTAAGGAACCGGCATTTTCATTAGTAAATCTGCCATGTTGTATTTGTTAAGTTTTTTTGTTATTTTATACTCTTATAAATATATGTTAATTAGAAATAAATTTATTTTTAGGATCGATCTTGATTTTGTGGATTTTTTTTCGTAGTTTTTTACAAATCCTCCAGTATTCTAGACCCAGTATAAATAATTAATAAATTTCTAGATTAATAATATAACATATAAATACTAGTATTACTAGTTCCAGATTATACTGGGTAAAATAAAACAATATAAATTTTATAAAAATTGTTTCCACGTGGAACAATAAAAAAGGGAAGCTTTTCGGCCTCCCTTTTTATTTTTATATCCTCCTTTTAGATTAGATATTCTCGAATGAAGCTCCTGTTGGAGTAATTACGAATTCCAAATCAATAAATTCAAGAGAACGAGTAGGTTTAACGTAAATTTTACCTCTCAAAGTGTTTGCGTCAATGTCTTCGACATCACTTGAAACACTTACTTTAAATTCATAAAGACCTCTTTCTTTCTTAATTGATTCTAAAATTGGGTTAACCAATCTTAAGAACTCTTGTCTTACTTGTTCGTCATTTTGTTCGAACAATAATCTTACCGCAACTGCAGAAATTAATTTTCTTGCTCTCAATAACAATCTTCTTACGTTGATTCTATCAAGTGCAGATTCTCTAACCTGTAACGTTTTGTTACCCCAAATAATTGTACCTGTATCAGAGAATGTTGCGATTGGGTTAATTCTATTTTTGTAAAGTTCATCTCTCTCGTCAAGAGTTAACTTCTTTTTAGCTTTAATTGCATTTACCAAACCTCTTGAATAACCCGCAACTGCGAACCAAGGATAAGATACATTATCAGTTAACGCAATGTTCTTCAATACCTCACCTGTTGGTGGGATGTAAAGTTGAGTTGCGTTATCTGTGTCTCTTACTTGAATCCAAGGCCAGTATGTTGCTGAATAGTTAGAGTCGATTCCCAAATCATCAAGGTGACCTGTAACGGTTGCAGCATCATCAACATTTGGTGCTGATATGATGTAAAGTGAATCTGCTCTTTCGTTTTCTATAATATCAATTGCTTGACTTGTTAAAGATGAGTGATCGTAGAAGTTGATACCTGCAGTGGCAAATACGTTAATGTCAATTGCCTCTGGATTTGCATATGTTTGAATTCCTTCTAAATATGCATAGTAATCAGAGTTTCCTAAATCTTTACTGAATACACCATTGTTATCGGTATTACCTAAATTATATGTTGTTTTACCATAAATAAATTGGTCACCAAGAGTTCTTGTCTCTCTGTATATGTCCCAACCATCAAAACCACCACAAACCGCTAATGTAAATTTACGGAAGTTTATGTTAGTTAATTTATTGTCATTACCAGATTGACCTTCTAAATCATACGATGTTGTTTGATATGTTGTTCCTGTGATTGATGAAGCGTTTGTTGACAAGTGGAAACCAAATGTACTACTAGACGCCGCATTTCCCTTATACTTAAACAAATCACTATCAAATTTAAAACCATTTTGAGATGATAAACCTAAAGAAACTTTCTTAACTTTATCTCCATTAGATAGAACTTGTGAACCATCTGATTCGTAATAAACCACATCTCCACCATCAAAAAATTCTGTTTTATAAAGAACACTACCCAATTTATTACCTAAAGTTAAATCGGAAGTGAATCCTTTGAAACCTGCAGGGAATGCGTCCATTGGTGCATTACTTGCCATGTTTAACATAATGAATTTTGAACGTAACTCATATTCACCATCAGATGTACCAACTTTTCTTGCAACATAACCTGGAACGTCAGGATTCATTGAACATCTTGAAAATTTCTCCAATATAACTTGATTTTCGTCAGTATCGTTGAAATCACGAACTATGATGTCAAATTCAGCGGTATCTAAATTAATGTTTTGAATTGTAACCTTAACTTCAGTATTTGCAGCATCTCCATCAGATATGGTTAATACTGAGAATAAATCAGCAACATTACCACCACGAACTTCAGATACAATTGTTGGTGATGATGGAGTATCCCATGATTGAGCGAAATTATTACTTTCATTATTTGATACCACGTCTAAACTTAAACCTCTTACGTGTCCATGTCTAAATGCGGATAATAATAAGTTAGAATATACCTCATTAACAAATAATGGATAATTTTCTTTTACTTTATCAAAAACTTCTGTACCTAAAACTTTATTTATGTATTTTGTTGATGAGATGTCTAATGAACAATTGAATGTTTTTGTTCCTCCTGTAATGTCTGTAACGTTTAAAGCGAATTCAGCCATCGGATTAATAGTAACACCACTAACATCGGTTAATGTTACTGCAGTTGTTCCTGTTACTTGTAACACCAAAGATTGTGATGCGTTATATTCACCTCTCGATCTTAAAGACGCAACAACTACATCACTATAATCTGTGTTAAGAGACGCATTGTATTTGTATCTTGTTACGGTAAATGAAGATGAACTTGTAGAATAAACAAAAAGATAAGAGTAAACACCATCAATTGTTGAATCGGTTGACCCCGTCTTTGTAAAGAACGCATTATACCAGTTTTTGTTAGCATTTTCACCAATTGGTGATAAAAGTTTTGTACCTGTTAAACCTGCAGTATCTGAAGTTGGTACGTTACCAATAACGAACCAATCGTTATTTGCGTATGAACCACCACTCTTGCCGATTTTATTAATGATATAATCAGTTACTTTTGAACCATTAGTTGCAGTTTTACCTGAAAGTTCACCATAAATTGTTGAACCTGTGATAGTTGCTGTTGTTGCTGATAATGTTATTCCTGTTGTTGAACCACTTAAAGATCCAAGATTAACCCCACCTAAAGTTTTAATACTATAGGTTTTTCCTGGTTTATACCCCGTTTTACCAAGTATTCTTGTTACGAATAATTGATTAGACTCTTGTAAGTATGATTTAGCCATATATGCTAATTCGTATTTAGGATTGTTTGCACCGTCTTTCTCAGGTGAAGTTGGTCCAAAATACGTTTTAAATTCGTCGAAGTCCCCAACTAAGATAGGTTCAAAAGCGGGACCTTTTAAAGTCTCACCCACTAAACCTAAAGTTGTTACCCCAACACTTTGTGCTACGAATGTTAGATCCTTCTCAGATGTGTACACACCCGGAGAAACGAATACTCTGTTTGAATTTGCCATCGATTGTTGTTTGGTTAATTATTTTTATTAGTTATTCTATAAATATCTTTGTTTTTACCAAAGATTTCCGTACTTTTGTTTAAAAAGATAGTAAATTATCCTTTTCTATCTTAAATTATCTTTCATAATGGAAAACAAACAGAAAAACGTAAAAATTAGTGAAAAACACCACGAGATGTTAAAAAACCATTGTGAAAAAAACGGACTAAAAATTTATAAGGTTTTAGAAAAATACATTGAAGACCTTTGTAAACCAAAAAAGAAGGATATTTATGGTGATGATTAATACAAATAAGTTACACCAATTCTAGACCCAACAACAGGAGCACCTAATAACACAATCTGTTGTGAACCCGAAACATCGAATCCCGAACCCTCCTCTTCTTGTAGACCATTTATATCTAAACTAACAATACTACTAATATGGTTGTATGTGTTAAATGTTAAAGTACTACCATCATATTGAAAATATTCTGTAGTCACTTGTATTAATTTACCATAATTGTCAATAATAACGTTGTTTCGACCCTTATAGTATGAGATTACGATTGTACTACCTTCAAAAGGTGGTTGAACGAATGTTATTTTAGATGTATATGATATATGGTAAAAGTCAACATCTTTCTCTTGTAATAGACCATTTATTGTGACACTAAACAATGTACCAATACTTTCACCGACACTAAATTGAGTTTGCATCCCATCTCCCGTGAATGACATTACGGTTATGTCGATAACTTTACTAACATACTTTTTCCTACCTACACCCTCTTTTGCAAATTCGTTCATTAAAAAGAAACGATTAATTGCAGGTTTAACTTCAAATTCTTCAGAATCAATAAGGAAACCCAACATAGTAAACGTGTAGTTTTGAATATAAAATCTCCTACCCTCCAACGTATCCATTGGGGTATTGTCTTCAATTTTATCTAATATAAGTGGAATATAGTGTCCTTTAACGGTTGTATAATCTTGTCTCGACGAGAAATTCTGTAAAACTATTTTACTAAATTTGTTAATATCTCTGAACTTGTTACAAACAATCGTAACGTCGTATGTTATATCAACAGGTACGGGTTGTGGTATTTTATAGATATCAGCACCCATAGTCGTTCCGTTCCAAGTTGGTACAGAAGCATAATAAAATTGATGTCTATCAGGTATCGTTCTTTGAACTGACGGGTTCGTACCTGGCTGAACGTCTGGTTTTCTTACAATTGCAACAAAAGGTAATTCAATATTTCCGTCGTCATTTGTAAATGTCCACGTTTGTGTGAATTCACCCCATCTCTGAACGGTTAAAATTTTATCAATAATTGGTATCTTATTACCATCGGAAACAATTTGAAAATTTTTAGTTACATAATCTAAAAAACCTTTGTCTAAATCGTCGTGCAATATGGAGTCAGGTAGATATGTGTCAGATTTGGTAATTCTATCTAACAATTCCTGTCTTCTTTCAGTCAGTTCTTTTTCTGTGTAAACAGATATGTTGTTTTTTCTTTTAGGTATTCCCATTTTATACTCCTCTAAATTGACCATCTTGTACTGGTGCACAAGTTATTGATTTATAATATGGTTTAAACCCAAACATATTATGTTTATTATCTGAAGTTACCTTACCATCATTTACCACCTGATAAAATCTAACTTTTGATTCGGATTCGGGATAACCAATATAGTCACCATATCTTATATCTATTTTCATTTCTTCTAAATGTTTAATATAAACAGATAAAATCATGTTTCCCGGCTCAAGGTGTCTCAAAGTTCCATTTTTATATGAACTATTTTTTGGTTCCTCAATTTTAACCAACGCATTAAATTCAACGGGAGGAAAGAACTTAGTTTGGTCTATACCAACCTCCACATACACATCATCAATTTGAGTCTTTTCTCTATCTACCCTATATAGAACCAATTTCATATTTAAATCCCCGTGAAGATATTCTTGACCCATTTGAATATTGAGGTCAAAATCATCTTGTGATAAGAATTTAGATAATCTGGTAATAGGTAACTTATTTTCCATATCCTAATAAATAGTTTAATGTTACATTCTATTTACTTATATTTTAATATGGAAACTAAGATTCCCGAAATAGAGGCTAGAAACATTTTATCGACATACGAAGGTTCAAACAATCAATTGTTAGATTGGAAAAGAAAATTTTTAGAAGTTAAGAATTTTAAATTAACAAGACCTCAGGCCGAGTATGTACAAAAATACTATCAAGTAACTCCAAAGGTTGCAAGAAAATATATTAACATTGTTGGTTCTTTTGGAGAAAAAATAATGGAGGAGAGATTATTACCCAAACCACCCGAAAAAATATGGTGTGAAAAACTATTGTGTGATTCGGATAAAGCGTTTCACGTTTGGGGTAAAGTTTTGGATAATGACCAATTAAGTGCTATGTGGTTACCTAAGGCAGCGGTAATGCAAGAGGAGAAGAAACTTAATCGTGTCATTGATTATAGTAAGTACGATACGAGACCTCCTATGGACCACCAGAAGGTTGCCATTGAGAAATTATTAGCGAATGATAAGTTTATACTTGCGGATGATATGGGTCTCGGAAAAACAACGTCAGCGGTTATTGCGTCCATGGAAAGTGGAGCTAAAAAAGTTCTTATTGTTTGTCCCGCATCTTTAAAAATAAATTGGGATAGGGAAATTAAAAACTATTCTAATAGAAAAGTATTAATTGTTGAGGGACGTAAGTGGGGTTCTACATTTGATTATTATATTATAAATTACGATATTATAAAAAACTATCACTCAACTGATAAATCGGAAGATAGTGATGATTATAAATTATTAGTTAACGCAGGTTTTGATTTGGCAATTGTTGATGAAGCACATTATATTTCAAATGCCACAGCAAACAGAACCCGTCTATTAAATGATGTACTTGAACAGATTCCAAAGGTTTGGTTATTAACCGGAACACCAATGACATCGAGACCAATTAACTATTTTAATTTATTGAAGATTGTTGAATCTCCTCTAACATTAAATTGGCAATCATATGTTCGCAGATATTGTGCAGGATATCAATTTAGAGTTGGTAATCGTAAAGTGTGGAATACAAGTGGAGCAAGTAATTTAGATGAACTTCGTGAAAGAACAAAGAACATTGTGTTACGTAGAATGAAAACAGATATTCTTGATTTACCTGAAAAAATTGTTACTCCTGTGTTTGTTGAGTTAAGTAGTAAAATGTACGATGAGGAGTTGGAAGAATTCACACGTATTAGTAACGATAAAAAAGATGATGAAACAATAACCGTTACATTAAATCGTTTGATGAGAATTAGACAACTTATTGCTTACGAAAAAATTCCATACACGTGTGAGATTATTGATAGATGTTTGGAACAAGGTAAGAAGGTTATTGTGTTGACAAATTTTACAATGACGCTTGATATGTTACATGAAAAATATAAAAAGAATTCTGTAACGTTAGATGGTCGTATGGCAAAAGATAGAAGACAAGAAAATGTTGACAGATTTCAAAACGAAGATAAGATAAAGGTATTCATTGGTAACATTAAAGCTGCGGGTGTTGGTATCACATTGACCGCTGCTGAGGTTGTTATTATGAACGATTTATCATTTGTTCCCGCCGACCACTCACAAGGTGAGGACCGAGCATATAGATATGGACAAAAAAATAGTGTCCTCGTTTATTATCCCGTATTTGAGAATACCGTTGAAAAAATCATCTACAATATTCTACAAAAGAAAAAAGGAGTAATCGACCAAGTTATGGGTGATGGTGAATATTCAGAATCCTTTAGTAAAGATTTACTTAAACAACTCCTTTAACTCCTCAATTTTTGAGGTTAACAATTCATTAAGTTCTTTATCTTCCACGTCAGGAAGGTTGACCACAATCTTTTTTTCAGGTTCTACCGAATAGTCAATATAATTTTTATCACCTTCTTTTTGGTATGTGAATATAAAATCATTAATACCACAAATTCTAAATAGTTCGTTTAATTTATCGTTCATAACTTAAATATAAACTATTTATAAGAATAAATCAAAATATGGCGACTATTATTTCACAATCCGAAAAGGACAAATTATACACTCAGGTGTTTCACCTATTAGGTATGCCCGTTCGTGGTATTGAACTTACTGAAGAACAAATGGACACGTTCCTTGAACTTTCATTATCGGAATATGAACAATATGTCTCCGATTGGTTAATTGAATCACAATGGTCCGCATTAGCAGGATTAGATGTAGATACACAATCTTTAACAAACGCCTTTACAACTAGAAGTTTAGATTACGAAACCCAATATAGTCACTCATATTCTAAAATTGTAGGCTTACAGGCGGGCGGTAATAGTGAACTTAAAAAAGATTTCATAACATTAACAGGTGGTACACAGATGTATGAAGTACCTGCAGGACGTGAAATAAATGAACTATTATGGTTTACAAGATCGGAAATGACCGACACAATTGTTGACCCATTTTCTGCGGGTTTTGGTGGATTGGGTGGTGTGGGTTTTGGTGGATTTGGTGGTTTTGCACAAATGGGAGCATCGGGTGGTTCATATTTTATGATGCCAGCTTTTGACTTGTTATTAAGAATGCAAGATAGAAGTCTTAAAAATAGATTAATTGGTGGGGATTTAACATATAGAATCACCGCAGGTCCTGAGGGAAAAAAATATATTCACCTTTATAATGTTCCTGGCGGTAGATTCGATTTTGGTGCGGTTTATAAAAACAACTACCAAGTTTGGTATTGGTATTACGATACCATGGATAGAGATACATGTTTAGAGAAAAACAAAGATGTCATCAAATTACCTTCAGACGTTATGACCGAAGAATTAACATGGGATAAACTAAATAAACCTTCTCAGAATTGGGTTAGAAAATATCTAATCGGTTATTCTAAAGAAGGTTTAGGTAGAATATGGGGTAAGTTTTCAGGAGACTTACAAGTTCCGGATAGTTCAGTAAAATTAGATTATAGTTCTTTACTTACTGAAGGTAAAGATGAAAGATTAAAATTGGTTGAAGAATTAATGGCTAGATTAGAAAGACTTCGTCCTGAAAAAATTCTTGAGAGAAAAGGTGCGGAAGCTGAGAACTTAAATAAAGCACTTAAGTTCAGACCAATGCAGTCTCCATACAATATCATTTAACTTTCAGATACGTGTAAAATTAAATCACCATTATCGTTACCGATAATTTCGTCTTCATTACTTACAGTACTCGCCGCTTGTAATTGTAAGACTTTTCTGTTATGGTCAACCCAATATTGGTCAGCCAATTCGAGACTATCTTCAACATACATAAAGAATGGGTCACGACCGACCTTATTCCAAAACACGACTTCACTATCAGATAATGTCATAACTTCATCAAACTTATCTTGACCACTTTCTTTTAATGGATAACCATTAACCAATTCACATTGAGTCTTTGTAAAGTATTGTCTATCTTTAGGGTCCTCAATTAAAATATCTTCTCTAATTTCGGGTTTAAATGCAACTAACAATGGTTCTACTCGTTTATTAAAGTTATTAAGATAACGAGCCACATTATAATCACCCAATAAGTCAGGATTCTCGGTAATTTCTTTTTCAGGAATCATATAACAATTCACCTCAATATAACCATCAGGCATCGGATACCCATTTTTAGCGGTAAACTCTTCTTGTTGTTTTTTTGTTGGTTTTGTTACCTTCTGTACATCACCCGATGATTTTTTAATTCCATTATTAACATAGAAAATTGTATCACCTAAACCTGCAGGATAATCATTCTGTAAGATTAATTCCATATGTGCCTGTCTAGACATTAATGAACCCGCCTTCGTAGTCTTTTGAATGTGTTTTTTATAATCACTAACAGATTGTTTCACACGAGCTTTGTTTGCAATTTTAGCTAAAGGAATTTCTTTATTATAAATCTTCTCTACATAATTGTAATATAATTCCACAAAAGAATGTCCATCACCATTTAACAAATACTTTAAACCTTCATCTAAAAATTCAACAACATATGTTTGTAATTTTTTAGACTTAATGGTGTTACCTGTTAATTTAATTTTTTCTTTACCTTTCTTAATTAACTTGATGATGTAATTTTTACGTGACACGTTAATACATGCAGGTGCCGTATAATCAATATCAAGACCCATTTCATTTCTCATGAAAATATCATTAAACTCTGCAGTGTGAGCTTCGATACCTTTATATTCTTTACCTTCTTTAACAAGTTCATTAAGACCCTTACCTACATACACAGCATCGGCTGCACTATCGGGAGTTTCAAAGTTTACACCATCCGTATCCATTACAAGAGGTTTATAACCTTTTTGCATGTAGAACATAATCATCATACGTAAACATTGACGACCGATACATGTGATAGTTTCACCCGAATCCATTTCACCCCAAGGGAATACGTGTGGTGCAGATAATGAACCAAAATAAGCGTTAATAAAAATCTTAATTGGTAATTGTTTTCGGTCATACATTTCTGCAGCAACAGGATCACTATCCTTTAATTCACCAGCGAGATGTTTATATTTGATACGAATGTTACGGAAATATTTTAACATTGATTTTTGTACACCCATAACATCACAATCAGGGAACACATCATATACAAGTTGAATAGACGGATAGAGTGATGAATAGTCAAACTTAACAATGTTCTTAGCGTAACCAACATTTAATAAACGAGACAAACCACCCGTAAATGGTCTCTTATCATCTTTTTCTGGAATCGCTAAATTGTGTTCATATGACCACGCTAACATGATAATCTTCCACAATGTTGCGGTACCCATTGTTGCAATTCTTTCATATGTGGTAGGTACCAATTTAGAAAGTAAGAATGTTGATTGAGAGAATGAATCATCAACGACCATTGTCTCGTATAAGTCATCATCAAGGTATTGTTCTACAATTTTTCTACCCGGCCATATCTCAAACTTACCAGGGAATCTATCCATCAATCTTTCGGTGCCGGGTTCACCAATCTTTTTGTAACCACCAGTCTTAGGATTTACATAATAACTTTCATTATCTAAATAAATTTTAGATATTTGATTACCTTCAACATACACACGATTTGGTTTTTCCTTTTCCAAGTATGTTGTGATATATTTCAAACCCCACGATTTAATCTCAGAGTTAATTGCTTGAGCTCTACGAACGGAGTGAGCAATATCAATAATATTAAACCCCCAAATTACATGTTGAGTATAATCCTCAATTTCATTGGCAAGTTTTAACATTCCCTTTTTTTCTTTAATTCCTGTCGATGTGAATATTTGTGTTAATCCATTAACATCCACCCCAAGTATTTGTGCTCGTTTTAAAATAAACGGCCAGTCAAAGAACGCTGAGTTATATCCCGCAACGATTGTTGGTTTTAAATCTTTAATATATTGTAAAAATCTCTCAATACATTTCTTTTCACCATCCTCACCAAAAGCGGGGATTGTTTCCTGCAGACCACGATTATCCTTAACTCCAATCAAAATGATTTTACAAGTTTCAGGATCTAGACCCGTGGTCTCAATATCGAATACAAATCGATAAACATCGCCATAATCTTCAATTCCTTTAAACAATCGTTTTCTTGTTTGAACAAGATATTGTTCAACAGGAGATAAAATAGTAAAATGTTTCCTTACGTCTTCACCCCACGGGTCAAGTCCACCTGTCTTAAAAAAATTGATTAAATCGGTATAACTCTTAATACTTTTAACTAAGAATTTCATACCATTCTCCAATCGTTTATTACCATGTGTTTCTAACTTCTCAATGATAATCCCATACTTACCCATCATCTGTTTTTGGGTTGATTTGGAGTTACCATAAAAGTTTAGGTTAGATAAGTCACCAACCCATAAAAATGGTACGAACGAATCTGTTTTAACGATTTTACCCTTTATTGGGTCTTGAATAATTTTGGATATTGAGTTGGAGGGGTAGTCATATTCGACACCTACGATGTATTTCTCATCGTCACCCCCATTTAGAAAGTTTTCGATAACTTCCTGAGAGATAACTTCTTTCATGTTTTATATTTTTTAAATGTGACGTATTAGCTTACCATTAAATGGTAGTTTGTCTTAACATTACAAATATAAACAAAAAGTTGTAATTTAAAAAATATTAATAAATAATCTTTCTTTAACAGGTAAAATAAGCTTGGTTGTGTCGTTTCCGTTAGTGTCCTTAAATTGAATTGTAATCTTACCTTCGAATTTACCTGAATTTAAAGTATGTTCTTCTGTAAATCTATGTGTTATATAATATTCGTCTGTGGTTTGATTATATAATTTGGTTCTTGTTGTGATATAACATGGTGAATCTAAAATAACAGGTGCATCTGTTTTCACATCTGACATTTCAAATGTTATGTCAGCGTTTTCCAATAAATCATTAAACGATGACTTATCGTTTTTACCGTCGTCAATCATTCTCATTTTTAATATTGGGTCAGATGCACCTTGTCTGATAAAAAATTCCATTACTTAATTTTTAAAATAAATTCGTTACCAGATAAAAATGGTAACACATCCTCATTCTTTAATTCATCTGACATATAGTAAAATTCTTCTTTTACTATTTCAAATGGTAATTTTAATTCGCCCTTAATAACATTTTTAACGTGCTCAACCGTTAACGGTTCATTAGTTTGAAATGTCTTTTGAAATCTTTTTAATCTATCTTTGTTCTTGATGATATTAACATCAACGTCTAATATTTTCATAATTTATATTTTTTTTAGTCAGAATTATAAATGTAATCGTTTATTTCGGTATCAACATCACCAGTTTGGAATTCTAAAGATGTTATATTATCTTCACTAACCAAATAAATTTCGGCAATACCATTGACATTACCATTTCTTACAATAAATCTTTCATTAACACCCCAAGTATCGGACCAACCTGTCCAAGTTGTTGTTGCACTATTCAATAGTGTACCTGCAAAGTTGTATAATCTAATTTTAACCGTGTCATTATCGTTATAATCTTGATAAACAAACATAAATTTAGTTTTGCCAACATTAATAGAAAAATCGGTATACTCAGGAAAGAAAAATTCTTGTGTTATACCCGTTGAACTTAATATTCTAAAACCTAAATCACCATCTGTAAATAATACCATTTCGGTATTTTCTTTGAACGTATCACTAGCGTATGTCGAAGGTGTACTGGTGGTACCATAGTAATCTGTTTGTGTAAAACCGGTAGTGCCGCTATACACATAGAATCCTATATTACCCTCAGATTGAATACTAATGTAGGCGTTTTGACCCTGACTATCAGCACCTGATGCGTATGCACTAATTAAACTATAGTTGTCCAATGTATCCGTAACAACACCTAATTGGTTTATGTATTTGTATGTTACGTTATTTCCGTCGTTTGTCCAAATTTGATGTATTGATTTATTACCTAAATAATAATCATTGTACCCATTAACGTCCACGGCGTTAATATTCAAACTTTCTATTCGTGTACTACCGGACATAATGGTTAATACAGAAGCAACACCATCACCGTTTACACAAGCAACTCTAAATATATCACTTAATTGTCCCCAACTGGAGATTCTTTTTCCTGAATCATCATTGGCAAACGTATATGTGGTAAATGATGTTTGATTGTTAAACATATACATAATATCACAAAACGCAACTTCTTGACCATAATTGGTACCATTACCATTATTATAAAATTGAATTACAATAGCGCCATTATTTCTATCTGTACTAGTTGACCAAAAATTACGGTCACCGTTCATATTGATATTGACATATTCAGTACCTCTATTATGTGATGTTTCAATTAATGTTTGTGTGTCACCATTATAGTGTACAATTTTATATGCAACGTTTACATCGTTGTTATTGTAGAAAGCTATAGTATGTTTATTTGCTCCGTGAAAAATACCGTCATAACTATTATATGTTGCACCTGTTAATGAAATGGTTTCTAAAATAGTTCCGGCAGAGTCATATATTTGATAATTTGTATACGTGTCACCGCTTGTACTGGTTAAAACGTGAATAGTGTCGTTTGATGGTACCATATGATGTCTAACCCACGTCCCATCGGTCCAAGTTTTAAATAATGAAGTTGTACCATCGTTCGGGTTAACGATATATGATGAGCCGTTACCATTATACGTCCAACCACTTAAAGGTTCTACCTCTCTTTTTTTGATGATAAATGTACCATCAGATGTTATAGCATCATAATCCCATTCAATATCTATGTAATGTGTATCGGGGTCCCAAGTGTATGTGTAAACCGATACACCATCTGAATATTTCAACACACCATTGTTTACATCCTCATATGTCACCCATCTACCTTCTAATGAATTCCTACTTCTATTTGAGGTGGTTCCGGTATATCTACCTATTTCAATATTATTAGCGTCTGTAAATATTACTATTCTTTCATCTTCAGTTGCATCATCTCTAAATTCGTACATATAACCCGAATTTGTTAATTCGTTTATACCATTACAATAATAAAGAGTACTATCAATATTCAAATCTACGATTTCGGCGGTAAAGTCGTTAAAATTTAACATTCCGACACCAAAGTCATCCGACCCAACCATTCTAGCAACATAAACAAATGATTGAATACTTAAATCTGGTTCATCTACGGTTAATGTGTATGTATAATCGTACTCAGCAAAGTAAAGGTTATAAACACCATACGGGTGTGTGTTAATGTTATTGAAAGGTATTGTCTTGGTTCCAAGGTTTACTGTGGAACCTGATGTTGACCCCGTATATGGTATAAACGTAACTGTTGCCGTCTTACCGCTTAGATTTTCACTTGTTATTCTTGCTCCTATTGCCATAGTTTGTTAATTTTTGTCTATTATAAATACTTTATTTTGTTGTATCTTTTATTATTTGTTATTTTTTATTTTTTATTTTAGTTTATAATCCATATGTTGTTTTTATTCCATTAAAGTTGGTGGTAACTTCCGATGAACTTAAAGCCTTATTGTAAACTCTCATTTGATAAAATACCGGTTGATTTGATGAAGTACTATTATTTAACACATCCGTTGCACCGGTTCCCACGTTAGTATGTCTTGCACCGAAATAAAAATTACCGGTGGCGTAACCTCCAGCTGGATTATTTAGTGTTACCGTTGAACCTAATAATGTTCCATTTAAGTATAAACTCTTACTCGTACCATCGATAACAAACACCCAATGTCTAATAGCATTACTCGCGGTTATGGTTGCGGTTGTTGTATTGGTAGTAGGTGAACCCCAAATTAAACTTGTAGAAGTTCCCATATAAGCAAAATAACCTTTACTAAAACTATATGCTTCATTTCCCCAAATGGTGGACCAATATGATGTTGGATTAAACGACGCCACTATTTCAATGGTTGAAGTTGCACCACTAATATTATATGGAACACTAATATAACCGGTACCGCTAAAATCAGTATTATTTAATTTTATACCTCCACCATTATTAGAAACATATGTGTAACTTCCGTTAATTGTTGCATTTTTACCATTTCCACTAGCGTCAGTCCAAACTGCTCCTGAAGATGGTGCAGTTTGTAAATAAAATTGAAGATCGGAAGGTGTTGTTGTAGCCGTTGGAGTTGGTGTACTCGTAGGTGTCGAGATAGGGGTTGCCGTTGATGTAGGTGTAGGTGTAGAAGTAGGTGCTGGTGTCTCAATTACTAATCTAATTGAATCACTTCCCCAACTATATGTATAAGTACCAGGAGTTAATCCCATACTTGTTATTGTTTTGTTTGCAAATGTTACAGTACCACTTAATGGACTACCTGAAGTGTAACCAATTGGTACAATAATATCTTTACCTAGTGAACCATTTTGGATACCAAATGCATCACCCGTAAATGATGTTGGTGCGGTATAACCTGAACCGAAACTAGTTGGATAGGTATTAAATGCATTACCTTGATATTTTCTACCAAAAAATGATGAAGATGGTCCAATTGCCCAAGTTCCTAACGTACCATTAATACCCCAGCCAGCTTGCACCGAACCTTCAACTAACCCCGTAAGATTAAGCGAACCTGAGCCTGACATTATAACGTCAGAACCAACCTCTGAAATTGTCACTATAAGACCTGGTGGTTGTGTTGTTGGTGTAGGCGTTGGGGTAGGTGTACTTGTTGGTGTAGGCGTTGGAGTACTTGTTGACGTTGGAGTAGGGGTTGATGTTGGTTGAGCAAACACCGCTTGTAATGTTCCTGTACTACCTGTAACATATACTACCGTGAAAGGTGTTGATGCTGCGGGTAAATTAATACCAGTTCCTGACCAATATAAGAAATTACCACTACTATTATTTACACTAATTGTATATTGTTGATTTTTAACTAACCCATAAGAAATGTTTGATGTGAATGTTTCACCATCAAAAACAATTGCCGGCGTTCCATCTGGTACTATAATATTCAATACCGCACCTTCAGGTGTTGGTGTCGGTGTAGACGTAGCCGTTGGAGTTGGTGTTGCCGTTGATGTAGGTGTTGGCGTTGGTGTTTCCGTCAATGTTGGTGTAGGTGTTGGCGTTGCGTCCGGACTCCAAAGCATCGAAAGAGTTTGGTTTTCAGCATTTACTTGTACCGTTGCAACTTGATTTTCCCAGCCTGTAACCACTAAAAATGGTGGATTATCACTCCATCCATTCCACGTATATCCACTTTGACCAACTGCTGTTATATTATATGTTTGAAGTGGGTCAACGTAAATTGTTGTAGTGGATTCATATGTTGTACCATCAAAAATAATTGCTAAATCACCACCAAAAATAGATAAACTCAGAGGATATAATATTGTTGTTGGCGTAGGCGTAGGTGTACTTGTTGATGTCGGAGTTGGAGTCGGGGTAGGGGTTGATGGACAAGTCCCACAATCAGTCCTATATGTTGCAACATTAGTACCATCCATATTAACGGTTTTATAATAACCATTATGAACAATCGTTCCCCAACCACTAAAACCAAATCCATCTCCATTTGTTACAAAAATATTTGATTCACAGAACGTTGGTCCATCACCAGTCACATAAAATCTTGGACACGAATTCTCAGGGCAATTACAAGTTCCTTCAACATCATCCTCACCTAATTTTATTTCACCATAGAATACTGTTGGTGGTCTTAATACACTATATTCTAAATCGTTATTTGGAATTAATGTATATGATAAATCTGTGTTTGGTATTAATGTATAATTAATATCATTATTTGGTATTTCAATTGGATTTAAATCATTGTCAGGTAATAAAACATATGTTAAATCACCATCGGGAATTAAACTGAATAATAAATCATTATTTGGAATTAATGTATGTGTTAAATCATTAGTTGGTATTAATGTATAAGTTAAATCATCGTTTGGAATTAACAAATACACTAAATCATTATTTGGAATTAATGTATAAGTTAAATCGTTATTTGGTATAATAACGTATGTGAAATCGTTTTCGGGTATAGATGGTGTTAACGTCGGAGTTGGCGTTGGCGTAGAACAAGCAACATCACTGCAATCTAAAACATCCCTTAAATCATCTAAATCATAATCAAATTCTGGACCTAAATCAAGACCTACAATTTCATAACATACACCATTTCCAAGACTATAAGTTATTCCTGTTAATCCACTTGTTAAACTTCTACCTATTTTATTGTGTGTTTGATCACAATCCCTTAAAAAGTAATAATAATATGTTATTTGAGTTTCGGTTGGTGTCGGTGTAGGTGTGGGAGTACTAGTTCCTGTTGGTGTTGGTGGAATATTGGTTGCTGTAGGTGTTGGAGTTGGGGTAAAAGTTGGCGTAGGAGTCGGTCTGATTTGACCGTCGTTGGGTCTAACCACAAAAATTCTAGTTGCACCAACTCGTGATGATATTTTACTTATCATATTATATTAACCAAATGTTGTAAAAGTACCTAAGATATTCCAAGATGAACCAACTCTGAGTGCGGTTAATCCTATTACATCAGTTTTATTTGAATTACCTATCGGTGACTCATTATTAGCCCAACTAACGGTTATGTTTTCATTATTTAATTTATATGATGTGGCAACATAAGGTGTTAATCCTTGTTTTATAATAAAAGTTAAGGAAACCGCATTTAAATTTTCGGTTGGGACATTTGACACATTATAAACATTATCACCTAATGAACCTGACAAATAAAACACAGACCCACTATTATAATTAAACTCATAAGATGATGTTCCACCACTAACCTGAAGTACTATTTTTTCATTTACACTACCAATGTTAAGTGAACCGTCAATTGACAAATCGTCTTGTGATTTTATACTTCCACTAAATTCGTACATGTAACCCTCAGTAAATGACGGGGTATTAAAAGTTACTTGACTACCTGTGTGTACCGTTACTTGTGGAGTTTCCCAACTATTTTCGGCAAATAAATGTAATTTTGCCGGATGATTAGTACCCCCAACGGTTCCGATATATAAGTCTTTACCGACATTTAAAAGATATGCATCATTTTCACCACCTACAAGACCTCCTGTATACGTTGACGAATTAATACCCAAATTAACAAAATGAACCCCTTCGGTTCCGTTATCTGCAGTTAAAACTAAATCGGTACTCGCATTACCACCCGAATTTGTATTTTTTATGTTTACCTGTGCATAATACTGATTGTTCGACTCAAAATGTGCAATGTTGTAACTACCACTATTTTGTACATGTAGTATCTCAGGGTTATCAACATGGATAGACCCCGTACCAACAATCAACGATTTGATTGAGCCTGTAATTGTTAAATTACCATTAATGTGTTGACTACCCGTAAAATAATGTGAACCACTATCTACTAACTTTAGTCTTAAATCACTTAACGAGTGTTGAAGTGTTAATCCGGAGTAAACGACTGCCGTTACTCCACTTAATGGTAAATTGGATAATGAACCACTATTTAATTCCGTTATTTTTTTCCCTGCCATTTAGATAAATAGTTTAAAATGCAATGATTTTAGAGTCATATTCGTTTATTATATAATCACCATTTTCATCCAAAAGACCATCCGTGATAAATTCAGTTAATTCATCCTCACATTTAACCCCACACTCAACAATTTCAAAATTTGGTTTTATCTCAGTTAAGTAATGGTGTCTTACTCTTGGGAAATTTAATGGCTCCTCAAAATACTTTATTGATTTTATATTAAAACAACAAGACCCATCAGGTTCATTACTTACTCCACCCCAAGATTGTATAAATGGTTGTATACCCCTATTTGAAGCAATTATCTCCTCAAAGTTTTCTTTTTTATAAATTAAATTACCATTTAAGTATATTTTTAAAACACCTAATCTTTTTTGTGACTCTTCTTCCCATTTTTTATTTAAAATTGGATCTTCATTATGTATTGCAATTTGTGTTGATGTTGATTTAGAATCTAAATCTACATATTCATACACTCTAAATTCTGGAATTAAGTCATTTACCCCACCCTCATTCTCAAGTTCACAATCTTGATAGTGTTTGTATCTATCAAAAACAATTGTAACGTTAAAATCATCGGTTAAACCTGTTGTACATAATCTTGGGGTTACTCCGACTTCGGTGTAATAATTTTCAGAATATCCACTTGATGGATTACAATTTCCACTATAATGAACCGCATTGTATTCTATCCTACCGTCGTTTGTAAATTTAAATAATAAACTATTGTCGGCGGTTTCTGTAATACTTGTACTACCCCTTACCCCATAATAATAGAATATATTACCATCTGACCAAGGTATACTCTCCCTATTAAAGACAAAATCCAAAGTCCACCCTTTTTCTGTTCTTTGTTTTATTATCGGTGAAGTACAATTAGTTCCAGGCTGAATAAATTGGTAAGCCCAAGGTTTACTTGATAACTTTTGGGTTATTGGACAACAATCTCTCGACCCCAAGACACTTAATTTAGATGTACATTTATAATATTCGTTACTGAACTTATTCACAATTTCCTCACTCGAGTTACCCATATTAGGGTTAAAAGATAATGGATTATTATATCCCGTTATTCTCATATAATGAACCTCCCCCGTAATCCCCTCAAATATAAAAACGTCATTATTCAATATTATCTTTTTATAATAATGAGATATAAAGTTAGTAAGACCAGTATAAGATATGGTGGTTGTTAACGCCGAGTACGGATAATTTGCGTCATTTACTCTATTATCATACTCCGTTAATGTAATTGTTGTCCGATCACAATCAAAATCAGTTAAATTAGTATCAATTACCAATGTAGAATAAACTATAGGAGTGTTCAAATCTATCGCCTTATCATCATAGTCACCCTGAGTTTTGGATATTTCGTAATCATATAATTCGGAAGAATCTAATTTTAATTCCAATCTTGACCCATAAAAATTTAAAATATTCTGTCTATTCATGTTTATATAAATATCTTTCATAAGATTTGATATTTATAATAAAACCGATTTAGATGAATAATTTTATAAAACAGGTAATTGAGGAGAAATTTGCATCAAAAGCACAGCAAAGGTTCTTTTATGCAAAGGCTAATGAAAAGGGTGCACCTAAGAAGGAAAAGAAGAAATGGAAGAAATGGGCGGGTGAATTTTCAGATAAAACAAATTACGATGAGATACCTGATAAGGTTGAAGAGAAAGAAGTGGATGAGATTGTAGATAAAAGTGGTAACATTGCAAGGGGTAAGAAACCGACAAATTTTAATACAAAAGGAATTACGCAAAATAAAACAACCGATGAAGTTGTTAAAAGTGCTAGCGGTCAAACATCGTTGTCGCCAAGTTTAGGTTTTGGGTATAGAAGATATTGGGCAGAATCCGATATGAGTAAATCATTGGGATATGATGACACTTTAGGTCAAGACGCTAATTATGATGATGCAAAGGATCATTTTGAAGATGATTTAGGTTTAACAGACGATGAAGCTGAAGAAAGATTAGCCAAAATGGGATACGATGAGAAACTAAAAAATACCGATAAAGTTAGATTAGTGGAGAACCCTAAAAAATTCATGGAAGAATATATTGAAAGTATTTTAGCTAAAAAATCTAAAGATAGTGAGATTGTTTCTAACGAAGGTGACCAAATGGAAGAAAAAGAAATAAATCCAATTGTTGCAAAACAATTAAAATCTCTTAAAAATACTTTAAAAAGTCATAATTTATCTGTTAGTGATATTATGAAACACTTGAAAGACAATGAATAATCATTTAAAAGATAGGGTTTTTAACATTCCACAAAACATACTGCATAAAATCAGTCAAAGAGTTATGCATTTAAATGGGGAATATGTTGACGGGAAAGATAGGGCTGAAAAGTTACTTAAAGATGGAACAGTAAAATATGGTCAATTAAAGAAAATTATCCATGAATTAACATATATGGATAAAGTTAAAGATAAATTAAAATATGAATTGGCTGGCGGAGATTTGATGAAAGAATGGTCAAAAACATATTTACAAGGTGAAAGAGACATGGTGAGTAATAATCAAGATTCAAGAAAAAGAGCCGACGAGATTGGTGCAATTAGTGGTGAGCGTTCAAATAGTCACCTTAAAACACACTCAAAAAAATCAAGTACATTCCCATCGTTGAATATGATGAAAAATAATTCACATAAAAATACAATAAGCCCAATAGTATCTTTGGGGTTATTTGAACAAATTGAAAAATTTAAAAAATTAATACGTTATTAATATGGCAACACAATTAGAAATCTTAGCACAGAAGTTTAGAACCGAAATTTTAGGACCAAACATCTATAACGAAGAAAAATTCTATTCTTCCACAAATAAAAACGCTTTATCTGATGGTGACGTTAGAGGTAAGGGTGAACTAGATAATTCAATAGGTTCGTCTGTTGATGTCCAAAATAGAATTGATAATGTTGGAAGAAACAGATTTAACAAAGAAAATAATTACTCTTCGATAAATAAAGATGCTCTATCTGATGGTGACGAAAAGGGTAAGGGTGAATTAGATGGTAAAGTTGGGTCATTAACCGATATTAAATCAAGAACTGATGTTGTTGCAAGAAACAAATACAACTCATCAAAAAGGTATCCTGATTTTTAATTTATGAATATAAATAAAATATTCTTCAACGTAATTGAAGAACAAAACATATTAAAGACAACAAAAACCAAACCTATAGTTGATGCCATCAAAAATAGGAATATGATTACATTTTATTATTCGGGTCCCCAAAAACCTAAAAAAGATAGTGTAAAAAATGGTTATAGAGTAAGGGCGGAGGCGGTTGCTTTAGGTCTTTCTAAAAAGGGTAATTTAATTGTTAGAGCTTGGGTTCAACCTCCATCAGTTTCTAAAAAGGGATTTGCAAAACACGGGTGGAGAACTTTTATTGTTGGTAGAATGAGTAATGTTGAAGTTACCGATGAAATTTTTAACGGGAAAAGACCACAATATAAGGAAGGTTCCGATAATTCAATGACAACAACATACGTCACAACAAATTGGGGTACAACATCAGATATTAAAAAAGTAGAAAAACCAACACCAACGGTTACTAAACCCGAACCAACAAAACCTCCGGTTAGTAAAGTTACAGCCGAACCAACCAAAGTTGCACCAACTGAACCCACTAAACCTGAAGAATTACCTCAACCAAAACCTCAGGAAAAACCAAGTGCATTACCACAAAATGATGATAATCAAGATTATGAGGTTAAACAAAAGGAATTATATAAAACTAAACAGACCGATTGGATTAATAAACAAAAAGAGATTGGTGGTAATATAAAACCGGGTCAGGGTACAAGAGAAAGATTTAAAAAAGAAGTAGAGAAGGAATTACCACAACCAGAAACAGAAAAAAAACCAGACGTTAATCCTGAAGAAGATATTGAAGGAAAAAATCTACAGGAAAGTTTAAAAAGAATTAAACGTTTAATGTTTTATTAAAAAAGGTTATTATTTAAAATATAAAAATATTTATTAGTATGTCACAACAAGGAGTAATATCGTCAAATGATTTAATGCACAAATTAGTTCAAGCTAAAAAAGTTATGAACAAAGTAGATGGTGGTAACTATCAGAGAGGTCAAGTAGATGAAAGTATCTTAAGATCAGCACCTGAAGATGTGATGAACAATACACAAATGCAATCAAACCCATCATCACAAAGACCGGTGAGTACTCCGAATGTTAATCAAATTCAAAATTCTAAATTACCTGAAGCAATTAAAAGAGCTATGATTGAAAACCCAATTCCTCAAATATCTTTAAATGATACATTGGATATGGACTTTGTCAAAGGTGCAAAACGTTTGATGGAACAAGAGGGTGTTAGTACAAAACCTTCACAATCAAAACAAACGAACACTAACATCGGGAGTAATATTGATATGAACGCCATTGCGGTTCTTATTGAAAATACCGTTCGTAAAGTTATGGATGAAAAATTAAATCAAATTTTAACAGCATCACAAACCTCATCCATCAATGAAAATTTAGTCCTAAAGGTTGGAGATTCAATATTCAAAGGAAAAATTACTGGCGTAAATAAGGCTAAGTAATTTGTTTTTTCATTTTTTTTTCGTATATTTTAGACATATAAAGTAATATAATGTCAAAAATCAAAATTTTAGCAATACCTCCCGATAGATATGGGGTCGGTAAATTTAGAATGTTAGACCCGTTTAAATATATTGGGGATAACCATTCAGAAGATGTTCACGTCGATTTAGTTTTCAGTTTAGAAAATAGAGACGAATTATTTGAAGGGTACGATATCGTTATTTTCCATTCATTCATACATCAAACAACACATAAAGAAAACATAGATCGTATTAATTGGTTAAAATCAAAAGGAGTTAAGGTCATTATGGACATTGACGATATGTGGTTTGTTGACCAACGACACCCAATGTATTACCAAATTAAACAAAGTGGTATGGGTGAAATGAAAATTGAAATGTTAAAATTAGTTGATTACGTTTCAACAACCACACCTATTTTTGCAAATACAATTAAAGAAAGATTAAAAGTAAAAAACATTGAAATATTTCCAAATGCAGTTAATGATGAAGAAATACAATTTCAATCAAATTCTGATAAATCAGATAAAGTTAGGTTTGGTTGGTTAGGTGGATCCTCTCATTTATATGATTTAGAATTACTAACTAATGGTATATCAACAACATTCAATTCATTTAAAGATAAGGTACAATTTGTATTGTGTGGTTTTGACTTAAGAGGTAATGTTACTGAAGTCGATATGAAAACAGGTGCAAAAAGAGAAAGACCTATCCAACCTATGGAAACAGTTTGGTATAAGTACGAAAAAATATTCACAGATAATTTTAAAGTGTTAAGTCCGGAGTATAAATCATTCTTAGGTACTTTTGTTCAAGGTGATTATAATGACATTAATGAACCATATAGAAGAAGGTGGACACAGGATGTTTCAAAGTATGCATTGAATTATAATACTTTTGATGTATCTTTGGCACCATTGGTTGAGTCGGTATTTAACGCGAATAAATCACAATTAAAAGTTATTGAGGCGGGATTCCATAAAAAGGCATTAATAGCAAGTGAAACTAATCCGTATACGTTAGATTTAATTTCCGCGGTTGATAATGGTGTTGTAAACAATAAAGGAAATGCTTTATTGGTGAACCCTAAAAGAAACCATAAGGATTGGGCTAAACATATGAAAAGATTAGTTGAAAACCCTAATTTAATTGAGGATTTAGGTAATCGTTTATATGAAACAGTAAAAGATACATACTCATTAAAAAAAGTATGTAAAGATAGAGTAGAGTTTTTCAAATCAATTATAAACAAATAAAAAAAAACAATTATGCATTACACAGTAACAGTAGGATATGAATCCGAACAATTAGACAGAGAGGGTAACCCACGTTTAACAAAATCAAACATCATTGTTCAAGCTGAATCAAACGCAGAGGCAAATATTACCGCTTCTAAATTTTTAGCTGGAGACATTCGTCCAAGTCAAATTATCGATGTAAAGAAATTAAAAATCGATTGTGTCATTGACGAAAAGAACACACCTGAGTATTATAGATAATAACAATTAAACACCAACTGAAATGGATTTCTACGGAAGAGATATACAAATTATGCGTCAATCGCAAAGTAAAATGGCTTTAGAATACCTCAATTCAGTTGGTGTTCAAGTTACATTTGAAGAACTACAAAGGGTAACGGATGTGTTTGTTGAGTGTTGTTTACGACCTCAAGATAACGACTTAAAGGAAAGAGTTAAGAAGTTAGATAAATGGATCACAGACAAAAAAGAAAAAAATGGATAAAGATAGTCTTGAAGAATATTTAAAAAAATTAAAAGAATTTGAATCTGATTTAAGTTCAGATGACGAAGTTGATGATGAATTTTTTACCCAAATAAATAAAGTTTTAGGTAATTTAATGGACGACGTATCAAAAGATAAAATCGTACCAAATCCATCTTCATTTGAAATTCCCGTAAAAGTAAAAAAACTACATGAGAACGCAGTGATACCATCCTACTCAAAAGATGGTGATGCGGGAATGGATTTAACAATAACAAGAGAAATTGAGAATACTACCTCAAGCGTATCATATGGTTTTGGACTTGCATTTGAAATACCAAAAGGATACGTTGGTTTGGTGTTTCCTCGTTCATCCATTCGCAATCAAGAGTTACTATTATCAAACTCTGTTGGTGTTATCGATAGTGGTTATAGGGGAGAAATACAAGCCACTTTTGTCAAAACAAATGGTTTAGACTCTATGAAATATAAGGTAGGTGAAAGAGGGGCTCAAATCATAATTATTCCTTTTCCTAAAGTAACAATAGTTGAAAGTGACGAATTATCCAACACCGAAAGAGGTGATGGTGGGTTCGGGAGTACAGGTAAATAGAGATATTTATTAAAAATAAAGAACAATTAAAAACACATATTTTGGCAGTAAAACCTAGAACTAGTAGAACCCAACCACCTGTATTAGTGGAAGATAGAAAAATCACACATAAGGATAGAATTAGACAAATCATAAAAAAACCAAAAGAAAAGTTCTTAACTAAAAATCAAGAAACATATTGGAATATATTGGGGGATAATCAAATTACCCTTTGTTTTGGTCCTGCAGGTGTTGGTAAATCATACATTGCAATGAAAAGAGCAGTGGATTTATTACATGATGATTCTAACAAATATGAAAAAATTATTATTGTTAGACCAGCAGTTGAAGCTGAAGAAAAGTTAGGCTCATTGCCTGGCGGTTTGGAAGAAAAGTTAGACCCATACATTTATCCATCTTATTATCTATTAAATAAAATTATAGGTAAAGAAGCTAGAGAACAATTAAAAGATGAAGGATATATTGAAGTTGCTGCACTTGCATATATGAGAGGATGGAACGTGGATAACACAATATTAGTTTTTGAAGAAGCACAAAATGCAACTCCTGCACAGATAAAATTATTACTAACCCGTATTGGTTATAATTCTAAATTTTTTCTATCGGGGGATTTAGAACAATCAGATAAATTCAAAGACAAAACTAAATCCGGTTTATACGATGCAAAGAAAAGATTAGGTGATGTCAAAGGAATTGGTGTTTTTGAATTTGGTATGGAAGATATTGTAAGAAACCCAATCATATCAGAAATTCTTAATAGATACGATTAACAATAAAGTTAATTTTGCACAATAAACCCACATCGTTTATCATAATGGTGTGGGTTTATTATTTACTTATAACATATTTGATGGTATATTTACTCAATGGAAGTATACATTAGTATCGATGGTGTTTTAAGAAACACAATACAAAAATTCGAATATCATTACAACGAAGCATTTTTAGTGGATGATGTTGTAATTGAAGATAATACATTTGACTATGGTGTGACCGAGCCAATAGAAAACGATAATTTAATGAACTCATACAGATTCCAGTCAAAGGAAGAGTATGAGTTTTTTACGTTTATGGAATATCCAATTGAAATATTTGGTCATGCGGGATTAAGTTATTCAACAACATTTACAGATTTACATAAAATGATTTATGATAATCAAGAACATAATTTTACTTTGATTGGATTAGATGAATTAGGTAAATCAAAACCAGCAACATTATTCTTTTTATCAAAAAATGGATTTTTAGGTAATAATATTAAATTTGATAAAAGTGATAACATTAAAGAGTTGTGGAAGAAATGTGATGTTTGGATTACCGATAAAAAACTTGTGTTAGATGAATGTCCAGAAGATAAGGTTGCCATCAAATTTAATACCAAATATAATGCACACTTTACTTATAAAAAAGAAATATCTAAATTAACTGAAATACAAGAACCATGGTTGAACTATTCGGAAAAAACTACTACATTGATATCGATGGAATCACAGACAAATGTAGAACAAACAAAACAGTAGAAGAAGATGATGAAGATGAGGGGGCAACCGAAATCAACATTTTCAAATACGAAATAATAAAAATGTGTTTAGAAAGAGTGTTAGGTGAAATTGACGATGTGGACGAAGAAATGGGAATGTTCGCAAAAAATACCACTACAACATCTTTTAAAATTGCATTTAATACACTAATAAAATATAAAATCTTAATTGAAGAATTAAACGAAGACGATGAGTAAACAAGAAAACATAGAAAAATTAGAAGAAGCATTAGGTAGGTTACATTCAAAAGAAAATAACATTTATTTTCTAACTTATGACACAAGAAGTAACGCAAGAGCATCCATAAAACACATTTATGATTTGGCATTGACTTTAAAACAAAATGGCCACAAATCAAATATTTTAGTGGAGGATAAAACATACACAGGAGTTGAATCTTGGTTGGGAGATACGTACAAAGAATTACCTGTCGTGTCAATCAAAGAAGATAAGATTGAATTAAAAATTGATGATGTTTTAGTTGTCCCTGAATATTTTTCAAATGCTCTTGAGCAATTATCTAATATCAAGTGTATTAAAGTGATGTTAGTACAACAAAAAGATTTTATGTTTGAAACACTATCAATTGGTAGTAGATGGTCGGATTATGGATTTGATAGAGTTATCACCACAACCGAAAATACAAAAAAATACATTTCAGACATTTTTCCAGAAAGTTTAGTTTTCGTTATTCCACCAATTATTGGTGATAATTTTAAACCTATTGAACTACCGTTAAAACCATATGTGGCAATTAGTTGTAGAGATAGAGTTGTACATAGAAGATTAATTTCACAATTCTATCTAAAGTTTCCTCAGTTACGTTGGATTACTTTTAAAGACATGGTTCAGATGAGCTATGATGAATTTGCAACTAATTTAAAAGAATGTATGGTTTCTGTTTGGGTTGATAACGAATCGACATTTGGTACGTTCCCTTTAGAGTCTATGAAGTGTGGGGTTCCAGTTATCGGTAAGATTCCCGAAACAGAACCTGATTGGTTGGGTGAAAATGGGATGTGGACCTACGATACAAATAAAGTTGTTGAAATTTTAGGTTCATATATTTTAGCTTGGATAGAAGGGGTTGAATTAGAAGAGGAAGTGACCACTAAAATGAAAGAGACTTTATTACCATATGAAACATCAATTACTCAAAATAGTATCAATTCAATTTTTGGGTCATTAATTAATAAAAGAATCGAATCTATCGAGAATGCATTAGAAAAATTAAAACAAGAACAAGAATAATCAATATGAAAAATATAACAGTATTAATACCTATTCACAAAATTAATGAAGATTATAAGGAAATGTTAAATAAAGCTTTAGAATCTGTTGAAGATTTTCACAACGATGTTAAAGTATCTTTGGTATGTCCTTCAGAAGTAAAAAAGGAGTTAACTAACTTATCCGATAAATTAGAAATTAATTTTGTAGTTAATAAAGGTGAAACAGACTTTTGCTCTCAAGTGAATTTAGGTATCGAAAAATGTGATACGGAATGGTTCACTATTTTAGAGGTTGATGACCAATTTAAATCAATTTGGTTAAAATCGATTAACGACTATAGAAAAATTTATAGTGATGTTGATGTATTCTTACCAATTGTAAAAGACATCAACTCAGAGGGAACCTTTGTTAGCTTTACCAACGAATCTGCTTGGGCTTACGGATTTACCGACATGCAGGGATTCATTGACAATGAGGTGCTATTAGAATATCAAAACTACCAAATTAGTGGTGGACTTTATCGTACACAAAAAATTAAAGATAATGGTTCATTAAAAGAAAACATTAAACTGACATTTGGTTATGAATTTTTATTAAGATTAACCCATAATGGAGTTAGAGTAATGACAGTACCGAGAGTTGGATACCAACACGTTAATCTTAGAGAAGATTCATTATTCTGGTTATACAAAAATGATGAGAATAGTTTATTAACCGAGAAGGAAGTAAAGTTTTGGTTAGATTCCGCAAAAAAAGAATTTTTCTTTAAAAATAAACGAGATGTAAATTATACCGAAGCTTAATGCCAAGACCAAGAACCCAAAAAATTTATTTTGGGGAGGATCAAGAGAAGGCGGTAGTTAGTTACTTAGAAAGTACAGACGAAGCAGAAAGAAATAAGATATTCAATGAATATTTACGTGAACCCCTAATTATAATGGTCGAATCAATTATTCGACGTTATAAACTATACAGAAAAGACTTAGAATTTGAAGAAATTCATACTGATACTATGTCCTTTTTAATTACTAAGATTAATAAATTTGACCATACAAAAAACCACAAAGCCTATTCATATTTTGGGACCATCTGTAAGAACTACCTTATGGGAGCAATACAGAAGGATACAAAGGAACAAAATAGACAAGTATCCTATGATGATATATCATCAGACATTGAGGGTAGATCGGACCTATCATATGTAATAGATGAATACGTTGTGGACTACAGGGATATCATTATAAAAATGAGTATAGAGTTAGAACTTTTTGTTGAAAATGAGGATTTAACCGAAAATGAACAAAAATTAGGGTACGCTTTACTTGAGATTTTTAACAATTTTGATAAGATATTCCAAGTTGGGGATGGTAACAAATTTAATAAAAACCTTATCTTACTCTCTTTAAGAGAGATGACTTCATTGTCAACCAAAGAAATTAGAATATCCCTCAAAAGATTTAAAAAGTTGTATGATGGAATTTTAGGTGGGTTTTTAGAATAAACCTATTTATTGGTATGAGAACACAAAGAAATTTAATCTCCTTAGAGGTTGATTCTGCATTAGCTTTAATGCAGGAAATCTACAATGATATTGTGGAACAAAAGAATACGGCATCAATGATAACAAAGAAAATGTTAACATTTATGAAAGATGCTGAGGATATGAGTGTAATCGGTCCTGTTATTAAAGAACAACAAAAAATCCTAAACGATTGCACCGAGAAAAAAATCTCCTTAGTTAAACTACAAGGTGTTTTATTAAAACAAACACAATCTGCGGGTAAGGCTGGTGGACCTATGGGTAAGTTAACCTTATCCGATGAAGATAGAGAAATATTGGATAAATTAATGGAGAGTGGTTCTGATAATAAAAGCAAATCAAACTACACATTATAATGTCCAATAAAATAAAAGAAACGAGAAAAAAGATTAGGCAAAAAATCGATGCTATTAAAAGAGCAAAAGATAATGCCAAAGAAAAGTCCAACAAATTTATTGATGGTTATGAGAACAAAGCACTAAAAGGTGCTGATGATTTATCAAAAACTCTATCAGATTTTTCTGCCAAAAAACTAAAAAAGTTAGAAGGTGGGATAAATCGTGCTAGTGATGTTTTTTCTGATTTATTGGAAACGGTAGAAAAATTTGTAAGTGCCAAAAACATAAAGGTCGAATCTTCGGATAAGTTATTTTCAAAACAAAGATTAAGACAACTTACAAATGAATCGGCCATTGAAACTTTAAGGTCATCACAACAAATCATTTTAGAATCCGTTCAAAAAATATTATTTGCTGGTGACGGTATATGTGGTGCAAATCAAACATTTGGTTCAACTGATAGTGCAACATTAAAACCACAAGAATTTGATTTCATGAATGTATTAACTGTTGACCCAACATCAAATGTTGGTAAAATTGTTTACGAGAAGGAATCACCAGATAATGGGTTAATTAAAATGAATAGAAAATTACATAGTCTATTCGGTGCGCCTAACACCCCTGAGTTATATAGGGCAACAAATGGAAATTCTTTATTCTCATTGTCATGGGACGAATCAAATCAAAGATATAATGTAAGTGGTTTACAAGGTAAAAATATAAAAACATTTTTTACTGATTATTATTCAAGTATTGAACAAGTAGATTTTAGTGGTGTCACTAAAACTGCAATATATATGACATTACATGGAGATGGTAGTGAACCTCCTTTATTTGATAAAGGTTTTAACGATTTAAATAGATTATTGGCCAAACTATGTGCGATGTGTGGAAATCCTAAAAATGGTAAAATTCCTAACGCAACCACAGAATTTAATGAGAATGACGAAGATGTCCAATCTTATTTTGATTTTGACGACGTTGAGGGAGTTGACTTGGACGATGAAAAAGATAGGTTAGATAAGGTATTAAAGTTTAGAGATTGTAATAATTTTAAAATACCCATAAATCCAACACATTTTGAAGATTTTGTTTATGATGATGGTAATTTAAATGATTCAGTAAATGATGCCTTATTTAATGCGGCATCCGATGCACATAACCAATCCGAAGGTTCGATACCTCCTGATAATTTTCATTTATCCATTTTAAATACTTTTATACTTAGTTTACCAAGAGCACTTATTGGTTCGTTATTAAGTCCAAAATATTTCTTACCATTTATAATAGTTTATAAAGTTTTAGTTGTTGGTGTTGGTGGG
>Ga0247723_1000020_pt1 | contig 101822 bp, 149 predicted proteins | sample MSEWelMarce5H_FC_FD_189079 | JGI IMG/M metagenome (GOLD analysis project Ga0247723, IMG submission 189079) | Subsurface sediment microbial communities from gas well in West Virginia, United States - MSEEL Well Study Marcellus 5H_FC | ecosystem: Environmental > Terrestrial > Deep subsurface >...
GTGCCAAACGAAGAGAAATCAGAGGCACGGGCGTCGTCGAACCCAGCGTCGTCGTTGTCGCCGGTCCCACCTGACAAAAGAGCTGTTCCTTGGGTTCGTAACCACCCTCAGACAGAACGGTAGAACAAATCTGGTTCAGATTCGACGTCCCTGACGTTGCAGCTCGATTAAAAATTTCATAGCGCAAGGGCAAACAGGCTGTCGTGATATATGTGTACGGCACGATGTTCGCATGATGAAACGTGTGACAAGTGATGAATGTTCCGTCGATGACGACGCCGCTACGGACCGAACCCACGCCGAGCCATTCGATATCCGTAAAAAAAATTTGAGACTTTGTAATATCCAACGACAAACCCGATGCACCCGAACCGTCGAGTTTGTCGCCGTTCCAATTAGTTCGGTCTATTACGGTCTCTGACACCGTCCCGAGCACGTTCGAGCGTTGAACGATACACACGTTCGAAAAGAGAGTCGTCGGACTCGTGTTTGACCCGAGCTGGATGTAGTACCCATTCTCTGTTCCAAAGTATCCGACGCGCTGGACGAGACCAGACTTGGCCTGATTCATGACGAAAGTGCACATGGTCAAAAGAGACTTCCCTGGCTGATAATTAAAGATGTACTTGGACTCACGTGCGACGAAATCGTTCAGGTTACTCGTGACAAAGAGGTTTGCTGAAGACTGTGCCTGGATGTAATTAACCGCCGTTCCAGTCCCGACCAGATTCGAAATAAACTTTTCATTCAATTTATATCTGTTCTGGGAATCAAAAAGAGTCACGGGGTTACTCACACGGAGCCGACCGAAAGAATCGACTTGTTGAGTATGTTTCAGTGTCACGTCAGAATTAAATAGGTATACCATCCTAATATATACTCCAGAAACTTCCTGTCCAGATGACATTCACGGCGCCGTAATTTATAGCCAAAATTAAAGAATTCTGACCATCGATGAGGTCATGGGGAGACGCTGTCACTGTGACCCTATACCCCACAAATGTCCCCGCAAGACCAGATTCATCCTTGATGATATACTGTTTGCCAGTCGTGACAGTCGATCCGAGCGGCAAAATGACCGTCTGACCGTTTGACATACCGATATAATAATCAAGTACACTTGCTGAATAGCTCGTTGTTCTTCCCGAAAGTACATGGTTTGCCGAGTAAACGTTTCCAGTGGCTCGAATGTCGCCTGAGACGTCCAGGTTGTACTGTGGATTGGTGGCTCCTACACCGACAGAATTTGGAAAATAAATATTTGAAGGATTTGATGCCGTGAGCCACTGAGTTGGCTGAACGATGACCGACCCACCCGTGCCGCCACCACCGGCCACGAGCGGTGTCACATACACGTACGTACCCCCCTGGCCATTGTCTGTCGGCTGCAGCCCTGTCGGGTTGAGCATAAAGAGGTCCAGGTAGTAGTACTTGCTCGTGTCAGTCACATTGAGCGGCACTTGGAATATCTCAGTCGGGTTCTGAGTCACCAGTGATGTGTACCGGTACAGGTAGTTCTGGTCAGTCCCGTGCACGTCCGCCACATTAGACCCCACCGCCATGCCAGTCACAGTGTCTGTGCTACCAAGGAAGACTCCCTGGAAGAGGTACGGACCTGTCGCCGAAAATTTGAATGTGCCGTTGGCAGTCACAGAAATCATCGTGCTCGCCCCTGACTGTGTAAAGCCGCTAGAAGGGTTGAACGCCAGCTGGTATGCAGTGCCGTATGTGCCCCCCGTGTAGGAAGCGGGCACTGCAATTGCCGAGTTGAGCGAAAAGTAGAGACCGCCACCCGAGCCGAGTTCACCGAGCGACGAGTAGACGTTGCCACTGATGACTATGTTCCCTGTAAGATATGTGTTTCCGACGGGTGCCAATGAATAAATGTTTGAGACGCTTAGTGATGACAGATTTGCGCTTGATACGTTGAGACTAGAGACCGTAAGACTATTCACATTGCCTGTAGCCACATTAGCCACAAGTGAGCTCAGATTCAGAACGTTTCCAGACACTACTGCAAGGCTGTTCAAGTTCCCGGTCAGCACATTAGCTACCAGAGAGCTCAGGCTCGTGACATTCCCGCTCACCACTGCAAGGCTGTTCAAGTTCCCGGTCAGCACATTAGCCGCCTGTGAGCTCAGGCTCGTGACATTTCCCGTGACAACTGCAAGACTGCTCACATTCCCCACGGCCACATTAGCCGCCTGTGAGCTCAGACTCAGAACGTTCCCGGTCACTGAAGCAAGGCTGCTCACGTTCCCGGTCGCCACATTAGCTGCCAGAGAGCTCAGGTTCAGAACGTTCCCGGTCACTGAAGCAAGGCTACTCACATTCCCCACGGCCACATTAGCCGTCTGTGAACTCAGGCTCGTGACATTTCCCGTGACAACTGCAAGACTGCTCACATTCCCCACGGCCACATTAGCTGCCTGTGAGCTCAGACTCATAACGTTCCCGGTCACTGAAGCAAGGCTGCTCACGTTCCCAACAGCCACATTAGCTGCCAGAGAGCTCAGGTTCAGAACGTTCCCGGTCACTGAAGCAAGGCTGCTCACGTTCCCAACAGCCACATTAGCCACCAGAGAGCTCAGGCTCGTGACATTGCCTGTGACAACTGCAAGGCTGCTCACGTTCCCGGTCGCCACATTAGCTGCCAGAGAGCTCAGGTTCAAAACGTTACCAGTGACAGAAGCGAGGCTACTCACATTCCCGGTCGCCACATTAGCCACCAGAGAGCTCAGGGTCGTGACATTGCCTGTGACGACTGCAAGGCTGCTCACATTCCCGGTCGCCACATTAGCTGCCTGTGAGCTCAGGCTCGTGACATTGCCTGTGACGACTGCAAGGCTGCTCACGTTCCCGGTCGCCACATTAGCCGCCTGTGAGCTCAGGCTCAGAACATTGCCAGTCACAGCTGCAAGACTTGAGACGTTCCCAGTCGCCACATTAGCTGTCAGAGAGCTCAGTCTCAGAACATTGCCAGTCACAGCTGCAAGACTTGAGACGTTCCCAGTCGCCACATTAGCTGTCAGAGAGCTCAGGGTCGTGACATTGCCTGTGACGACTGCAAGGCTGCTCACGTTCCCGGTCGCCACATTAGCTGCCTGTGAGCTCAGGCTCGTGACATTGCCTGTGACGACTGCAAGGCTGCTCACGTTCCCAGTCGCCACATTAGCTGTCAGGGAGCTCAGATTCAGGACGTTCCCTGTCACAGTCGTGAGGCTACTCACATTACCGGTACCGAGGTTGGCTGTCAGAGAGCTCAAGCTCAGGACGTTCCCGGTCACGGCCACAAGACTGCTGACGTTACCTGTAACCAGGTTTGCTGTCAGAGAGCTAAGATTCAAAACATTACCGGTCATAGCCACAAGACTGTTCACGTTCCCGGTCGCCACGTTAGCCACCAGAGAGCTCAGCCTCAGAACATTCCCTGTCACAGCCACAAGACTGCTTACGTTACCTGTAGTCAAGTTAGCCGTCAGAGAGCTAAAATTCAGAATATTCCCGGTCACAGCTACAAGGCTGCTCACATTCTCGGTCGCCACGTTGGCCGTCAGAGAGCTCAGGCTCAGAACATTCCCGGTCACTGCCACTATCCTGTTTATATTCCCTGTCAGAACGTTGGCCGTCAGAGAGCTCAGATTCAGTACGTTACCGGTTACAGAGGCAAGACTATTCACATTCCCAGTAGCTACGTTAGCTATCAGTGAACTCGTGCTAGAGACATTACAGTTTGTCGCAAACAGGTTAATCGTCGTTAGTGCATTTGATACATACAAGTTTCCATCGACTTCAAGAGTTGCTCTCGGAATATTTGTACCAATTCCTACATCTGAATTTAATATATAATAATTTGATTGTGAAGTTGGCAACGGAGTTGAACTTGTTACGGATGTGGTCAATAGTATGTCATCATTGGGAGTTGTCTCATATCCTTCGAAAAAAATGGAAGCATAATCACTTACTGAACCGGTAGTAACATACAGGGCAATATATGTAACAGTATTATAAACAACTGATACCAACTCAGATGTCTGGGATGTGTTTGAGGACGTAGCTCGGAGGCTGTAATTCGCAAGTCCGCCAGTCGTATGTTCAATCACAACCTCTGAAATATTACCTGTACGAACAGGAGAATTAAACCTACGGCCAAATATACGACCTATTACTGAACCTGAGGTTGATGTATCTTTCAAAAGAACATAGAAACTTGTCGTCGGATTACCGAGATTCCGAGTGAAATATTGAGTCCACCCGGTAAGATTTCCAGTATATTGAGTCGCTGTGATATTAGTTGCCGTAAGGTTCACCACGTTAGCTTCAAGCGAGCTCAAATTCAGCACATTACCAGTCGCCACGTTAGATGCTAGTGAGCTCAAATTCAGCACATTACCAGTCACTGAAGCGAGACTGCTCACATTCCCGACTGCCACGTTAGCCACCAGAGAGCTCAGATTCAGCACATTACCAGTCACTGAAGCGAGACTGCTCACATTCCCGGTCGCCACGTTAGCCACCAGAGAGCTCAGCCTCAGAACATTCCCGGTCGCGGCCACAAGACTATTCACGTTCCCGGTCGCCACGTTGGCTATCAGTGAGCTTAGATTCAGAACGTTCCCACTCACGGATGCAAGGCTGTTCACGTTACCGGTCAGCACATTAGCTGTCAGTGAGCTTAGGCTCAGTGCTGTGAGGCTTGAGACATTCCCTGACAGCACATTAGCGGCCAACGAGCTCAGAGACAGCACGTTAGCTGTTGCCACATTAGCTGCCAGAGAGCTCAGATTCAGAACATTCCCGGTCGCGGCCACAAGACTGTTTACATTCCCGGTCGCCACATTAGCTACCAGAGAGCTCAGAGTCAGAACATTCCCGGTCGCCACATTGGCTAACAGCGAGCTCAGGCTTAACACGTTACCAGTGACAGAAGCAAGGCTGCTCACATTCCCTACGGCCACGTTAGCTGCCAGAGAGCTCAGATTCAGGACGTTCCCGGTCACTGCCACAAGACTGCTCACATTCCCCACGACCGCATTGGCCAACAGAGAGCTCAAGTTCAGCACGTTCCCGGTCACTGCCACAAGACTGTTCACATTGGCCGTCACAAGGTTGGCCGTCAGAGAACTCAGACTAACTATATTTCCAGTTGTTATATTCGAGCTTGCGAGTATTATTCCACCTGGAAATGTTGCATTTCCATTTGTTCCAAAATTCCACTGATAATTATTTGATTGAATTGTTACTCCGCCAGCTCCATTATTTTTTATTAATAAACTGTTTGTCGAAAGATTTGATGGCACTGATACCATCGCATTACCTGTCAGAGACTGTACCGGTGACAGAACGATGTCACTTCCGTCCGAAGTGTAAAGTGTCGTCTTGGTCACGTATGAAGTCGTATCCACATAAAGTTTGGACAAATTTAGAATATATTTAAAATTTATTACACCGTACCCATTTGTCGCAAGGACCTGTCCATCCATGCCATCACCCGACGGGAATCTGTAGTTGGGAAAATAGGTCACACCATCGTTAGCAAATGTCCAGTTGGATGACCCGACCCGTATAGTCGGTGAAGTCGTCGGATAATTCCAAATATTATTATAAAAAGTAATACCTCCCGGGAGTGTCAGAGTTGAATCACTGCTCAATGACAAAGAATAAATATTTGAAATTTTACTTTGGACAATATTTGACCATTGGAGATTTCCGGTCCCGGTAGCATCCACAAGCACCTGATTCTGCGCTCCAGTATAATTTGGAAAATTATAATTTGGAAATTGTGTTGACCCACTCGGATTAAAATTCCAAACTTTATTATCGACTGTCAGACTCACACCATGATTGTCAATAGATGTTATGGACCAGGTGGAATCCCCCGAGAATGGTGGCGTGGTCAACACATTGTACTGCAAGTTCACCGAGTTGTTACTGTAAGCAGTTATGCTCGAGATATTTTGGATAACGGACGTGTTGATGAGAGGTGTCTCGAGTGAATCCGACACATAGACATTACCGGCCACGGTCAGGTTTGATGATGTACCGGACGTCCCAATACCGACATGGGGCAAATAGTAAATAGGGTCACCGGACGCACCGACCCACTGTGACCCAATAAATCCAGAAATATTTGTAGTATAAATATTTGCAGCCCAAAGCGTTGCCACGTTACCCACCAGAGTGTTCGAGGCGAGCGAGCTCAAGCTCAGCACATTCCCCATGGCGACATTCAGGGATGCGACATTACCCACCAGAGTGTTCGAGGTGAGCGAACTCAAGCTCAGTACATTGCCTGTGACGACATTCAGGGATGCGACATTACCCACCAGAGTGTTCGAGGCGAGCGAACTCAAGCTCAGCACATTGCCTGACACCGCAGCAAAGCTGCTTACATTCCCAACCAGAGTGTTCGAGGCGAGCGAACTCAAGTTCAGTACATTGCCTGTGACGGCTACAAGGTCTGCGAGATTGGAGATGCCCCACACGTTCAGAGTTTTACCGCCAAAAATTATGGCAGAATTTGCATAAAGACTGGTTACATTCAGTGTGTCGATGTTGGCTGTTCCACGGACGTACAGGTTCGAACCAGGGGGTGGATTGGTGAGCGACCCTATGCTCACTCCATTCTGATAGGCAACATTCCCATCGATGTTGGTCCACTGTGAGGACAAGATGGCGACGTTCGAGGCTTGGGTCACGCGGCCGTACTGGTCCACCTGGATGGATGACACATTCGAAAAGTTACCGTACTGCCCGGCAGTCACACCACTGGCTGGCAGGTTTGTCGGCAAAATTTGGTTTGTGAATTCGAGCGAGCTCACGTTCAGAGAGGCACCGTTGGCCGTCTGGAACGATAGGACCGCGGCGTTGGCCGTCAGGTAATTTGCTGTCGTGAAAATTATATTTCCCAAAAGTGCTCCAGCGACATAGAGGTTACCTGTGAAGGTTCCGTCTTGGCTGATAATGTTCCCGGCAATGACATTACCGTTTGTCGACAGAACGTTCGAAGCGATAATCACATTGGCAGGAGGGCAGCACTCACCACCGCCTCCTCCACCGGTGCTGCCTAGTACGGACAGCACCCTGGGCTGCCCGTTCGCGATGTTGTCACACATCTCTTACTGTTTCTTCATTAAAATAATTGTGAGCAAACCAATCACGAGCACACCATACACAATCATGTTGAATTGTGGCTTGGCCATGAGGGGCACTGGTGTCGGCAGGCTCACAGGGCGCTCCATTTTAGGCGGTACATTCGACCGGTGAACACGGAGCATAAAAGAATTATTAAGATTATTAAAAGATACTAAATTACCTGTGACATCTCGCCAGTTGACTGTCAGTCTCGTCAGCTTTTCGATAACATGCGGGTATTCGTGTGATATTTTGTAATCGGCATTTTCTTTAAAATATTTAAAGACTGTCGAGGCTGTATTGTCGGTTGGAATCATACCAAAAGCATGGTTTGTATAATTAAGACTGTACGTTATATTGTTCGACAGAGTACCATTTATATTTGAAGTTACCGGTATAAGTTTTCCGCCTACATTAAACTTTTGAGTTCTAAGTTCTTCTATATCCAGACAGACTACGTTGGATAAAAGAGGAGCAGATGGGCTGGATACTGTCGCTGATACAAGGTCAACTTTGAATATATTTTTAAGAGGATTAGATATGTACATGGAGTAAGCATTTGAATTCGGCCAGAGAGTCGTGTCTCTCATCACCGAGTCGATATAGACATACTCCTCCATTACTCTAGAGAATTACTTTCTTCTGGTGGCCTACACGAATGCTCGTGTCGACATAGACCTGCGTCCCGCTGGCAGCCAGCGACCGACAGAACGCCACATCCTCAGACATCATGTCCTGTGCCTGACCGATGGTCTGCAGAGGGCCATAGAACCAAGGGTACTTCAGCTTCTCCATGACGCCACTGCGGACGAGCATCCAGCCCATACCGGCATACGCCACCGGAAGATACTGGTCCTCGAACACAGTCGTCGCCTTGACAAACTCGAACGTGCCATTCTTCTTGAAAAACTCCTCGTCCCACTCCTTCACCACCGCAAAGTTCTCCATGTCCTCCATCATGTACAGACCGGCCGTCACGTCGTGCGGGCTCTCCAGAATCTTCATGAAATCGTCCGGCTTGAACACAATGTCAGAGTCAATCCACATCACAGCGTCATAGTCCACCTTGCCCTGGAAAGGCTTCTGGTCCGGACCGGCCAGCACGTCGCCACCGAGACACTTGGCACGCGCAAAGTGAACAACTGATGAATAGTTCTGGGAGACCATGCACTGGTGACCCTTTGCGGTCGCCTGCATCATCAACTCCGTCCAACTCATCAGAAACTCGCGGCTATACTCCTTTCCCGGAAGAGCGAAGATAACCTTCATTTCTAAAAATATATTTCAGTTTTTGTTTAACTATTATTCAGACCAGACCAGACCATTGTGGATGTTTATAACTTCTAAGAAGTTTTAAATTATGTTCAAGCATTTTTAAGACATTTCTATTCTGTCCAAGTACTACATTTACCCCTTTGCCCGTTTTACTTTCAAGAAATTGAATATGACTTGATACCTGAGGAATTATTAATTCATTCTTTAAAATATTTTCAGAAATAAGCCTAGGAATAATATTAGGATTAGTTTTTGATTTTTTCCAATTTGAAATTTGTCTATTAAATATTCCCAATCTTTTCTTATGTTCACGTATAGCTTGAGCCTTTTGGACTCTCGGAATAAAAGAATTTCTTTTAAAGAAATGATTTTCTTCTTGGTTTTTTAATTTTTCTAGAATTTTTATTCTTTCGCGTATGAATATCTCTCTATGTATATTCTCTGTTTTCTTCAATTCTCTCAAGTTTACGTTAGAATTACCGCCCAAATTCCCATAATTTGACCTCCCCGGGAGAGGCTCGTTTATATGTGGAACATAAGTTTTGTTCATTATAATTAAAATATATTTTTAAGTACGGTCGAGCAGGGAGCCACCGATGCCATCAGCAATGCTGTAGTCGCGCATCTGGGACAGCACGAAAGCCTCGTCGCCGCAGAGACCGCCTGGGGTCAGCCCCATGGTGTAATAGGCCGCCTCCTTCTGTGGGCCTGGCACACACGCCAGGCTTGGCTTGATGTCACCCAGCTGGCTTGGCTCGCGACCAGTGCCCCTGATAGCAACATCGCTTGGCTCCATGTTGACCGGGGTGTAGTAAGATGCCGGGCGGGCCAGCTGGTACAGGATGGCCAGCAGCAGACCGATGATGATGGCGTGAGTCAGAACTTTGCCGTACTTCATTATATAATAAAGTACAATTTTTTTTTGCGTTAAAGTTTTGGCAATACTTTCTCCTAAAGTCATAGAGATGGCTACTGAGATTACATTCGAGACTGGTGACTCTGCTGGACATTCCATCAACCTTAGTGCTGATGACCAGACCCTCCTCGACGAGATTTCCATTCGACCTGCTGAGAAGACCATTCAGGCCAAGGCCAAACCAAGCCGTCCCCTGCCCTTCATGCGCAGCCGGCCACGTGTCGTACAGGAGGAGGACCCCGCCCTGGACGCCTTTATGAATCCGGACAAGCGTACCGCACAGTCAGCCCCTGTAGCTGAGGAGTGGGACGGCCAAGAGGAGGGCGACGAGGGACCTGAGGAGCAGCAGTACCAGAGCAGCGGGCCACAGATGCCCTCCGAGGGCTACAAGAGCATCGAGGATGAAAAGGCGGACTTGCTCAACAAGATTGCCCGCCTGGCCAAGAAGGGCCTGAACACCAACGCCCGCCTGACCAGCTACAGTGACATCGAGGAGATTCGTACAGAGTACAAGCGCCTGATGTACGGCATCGAGGTTGAGCGCTCCATCAAGTTCCAGCGCCGCATGCTCATTGCGACAGTCACTGGTCTGGAGTTCCTGAACAAGAAGTTCGACCCGTTCGACCTGCAGCTCGATGGTTGGTCCGAGAATATGATGGAGAATGCTGATGATTACGATGGTGTGTTCGAGGACCTGCACAACAAGTACAAGAACAAGATTGAGGTGGCACCAGAGGTGAAGCTGATTATGATGGTTGGTGGTTCGGCCATGATGTTCCACTTGACCAACAGCATGTTCAAGGCGGCGATGCCGAGCATGAGCCAAGTTGTGAACCAGAACCCAGAACTGGTGAAGAATATGATGGACGCAGTACAGCGAACGCAGAACCAGCAGAACCAGGGGCCGCCACAGCCGGGCCTGCGTCGTGACATGCAGGGGCCCGGGATGGACATCTCAGCTCTGATGGGTATGATGGGCCCTCCGCCTCCACAGATTCGCCCGGTCGCGCCACGTGAGCAGCGCGATGCTGAAGAGCTCGAATCCGTGTCCGACATTGTCAGCATCGACGACCAGACGATTCGTGACGTGACTCTGCCGGCCGAAGGAAGGGCGAAGCGTGGCCGCAAGCCAAAGGCGAGCGGCAAAAAGGAGGTTTCTATCTGAAGGACCAGACCCTTCGGGTCGATGTTTAGGAAGTTTTCTAATGTAATAATATGCAAGGGCTCTCATATGCCCCCTTTGAAATGGACTTGGGCCCTCCAGTCCAGATGATGATGCCGCCGAGCCCGATAAAGACCGATCGGACCGAATGTAATTATCTTGTAATGTTTTTTGTCATGGGTGTTGTCCTCCTCGGCATCAGTGATTCTTTATCTGACTCTTAGGCCATTGCCTTGCGAGCCTTCTTGGCCTTGCGAGCCTTGGTCGCCAGGAAGCGACGCATGACTGGGCCTGGCTGAGCGCTGCGCACCTTCTTCGGGCGGCCGCGGCCACGCACCGGCTTGGGGCTGAACAGCTGGCCCAGGTAAGGGTTGCGCTTCAGACGCACCACCATGCCACCCTGGCGGGGCGCATAGGCAGCGCGCTTGCCACCCAGGTTCTTGCGCTCCTTGCGGTTGAACTTGGGGCGGATAGGGCTGGGGATGGCCAGTGCGTTCTTGACGTACTTGGTGGCGCGCTCGGTGCCACCTGGGCTCTTGTGGAGCTTCGCCTTGGGGTTGTATGAAACACCCTTGGCGGTACGGACAAAGAACTTGCCAGCGGCTGAGCGGAAAATGACGCGACGCTTGCTGTTCAGGAAACCAGTGTTCTGGGCGGAGGACATTTATACTATTAAAATTTATTTTTTTTGCTGACCCTCAAATCAGGCACTTGTCCGGCCTGACCTCCTTCTTGGGCGCAGGCCGACCATCGACCGCAAACCCCGAATCGTGGTACATCTTCAGTCGCTTACTGTACATAGCCCACAGGACAGACCAATGGTCCACCATGTCATAAATGACCGGGTCATTGTTCTTCCCCTTGGTTTCACGCATGATACGCCCTACGGCCTGCTTAACATCCGAGTGTGGCGTGCTGAGGATGACCGTATCGAGCGCAGGTATATCCAGCCCTTCGTGCGCCAGTGTGAAGGTCGCCACGATGACCTGTGCCTTGGCCGACTCGGTCAGTTCCTCCTCCTTCATCCCACCTATATACAGCGCCGACCCCTCTATGCTCTCCTTCAGCCATGCGCAGTGCCCCCTCCGGTCTGACAGAATTAATATTTTTCTTTTTTCTTTTTTTAAATTTTCTACAGTGTCGAGTATCAGCTGGTTACGCCCCGGGAGCTCGACCAGCTGATTGACCACCTCGGCCAGGCTCACCTTGCCGAACCGCGTGCACGGCGGGGCCAACCTGTACTCCTGACAGTCAAACTGGAGAGGCACCACCTTGACCTGTGCCTGGTTCTCCCGTTCGACAGTGAAGAAGTTGGGGCCCATAAACCAGTACAGCAGGCGTGTCAGTCCATCCTTGCGTTCTGGAGTGGCAGTCAGACCGAGCGTATACTTGGGGCAGAGCTTGAACATGAATTGCGAAAAGGCTGGAGCGCCGATGTGGTGCGCCTCGTCCACAATCAGTAGACCGATACTGTCGAACGCGCCCGGTTCGTGCTCGCGGATACACATGGTCTGAATCATCGCAATCACAAAGTCATTCTCGAGCTCGAGCTTGTCGCCCTGAACACGGCCGATGGTTGCGCCCGGACAGAACTCGCCAATCTTTTCGGCCCACTGGTTCGCGAGAAACTCCTTGTGTACGACAATCATAGTTCGAACACGGAGATGGGCAGCAAATGCCAAGGCGCAACAGCTCTTCCCAAATCCGCAGGGGAGCGAAAGGACGCCTCCGCCGACAGTTTCGAAAGATGCTTTTGCTCGTTCAAGCGCTTCTGGCTGTCGCGTTGCCTCTCGTAAAACACCGCTGAACTGAATATCAGCAGAAGCAGGTTCGGACCTCTGGTCGGTGGACGGGGGGCCGAGCTCGCTACACCCAAAGTACCTTGGGACAATGAGACCCTTGGGCGTCTCTCTGAAAACCTTGAACGATGGTGGGCGTATACCCATCGCATTCTCGACTGGTCTAACAGTAAGTTTCTTTTTTATTTCTATATTTTTTTCAGTCACGTACCCTAAGTTTGTCAGCATCCTACTATATCAAAGGTGAACTTCTTAAACTGATAATGACATGGTACACGTTACCACTCCAGTACTTTTTATCAAGTATAACCTCAACCGTCTCATTCAGCTGTAGTTCCTGAATGGGACGAATGCCCGATACTTTGCACATGACCCGACCATACCGCCAAGGCACCTTGGCACGAATAATCTGGCCATCAAATTCTAAATTTATATATTTTCTGCCCTCGACCTCGTACCATGGGGTGGCTATCCGGGCCAGAATCATTAATTTTTATAAACTTTTTTCTCAAGAGAAAAATGACCCATGCTCCTGATTGAAGGCTTCGGGTTTGCCTGGCTCGTCGACATACTTTTCCTCTTCTGGTTCTGGGGCTTTGTAGCTTTCTTTTTCATATCTGGCCAGTTCCTCCTCGTACGTCTCTGGCTCTTCCTTGTACCCCTCGGCTGCTGGTGCCGCCTCGGTCACAACCTCTGCAATGTCTGCTACCGGCAGGTACTGCGGTGGTATGAATTTTGTTATCGATAAAGGAAGGTCGATGTAGCCATACAGGTTGGCGTAGACTGCACCCACTCCCAATAAAATTATAAAAATTATAAAAATTAAAAATTTCTTTCCTCCACTAGCACCCGAAGGGGCCGACACTGGAGCCGGTGCACAGGGAGCCGGTGCCGGTGCCTGAATCACTATTGGCTGTGAACTCATTAATAGTATCTGACATAAAAGTCTGACCCTTCGGGTCGGTGTTGTAGACCTCAACCTCTACAGACCCACTGACACTCGGGAAGTTGACCAGTATGCCCGTATCCAGTTTCATAAGTTTCATATAATTTTTAATCTGGTTACGATTCTCCTCCTTCAGTCGGACGATAGACTTGAGCTCGACAATCATACACTGGTCGATGACGAGGTCGGCCCTCAGGTTGCCAACATTGTGCCCCTGAAAAAATATTGGAATAATTCTTTCTGTTTCGTAGCAGACAGAATTCATACGGAGAGCCACCTCAAATGCATTGTGATAAACACGTTCACTGTACCCAGGGCCCAGGCTGTCCCATACGTGATTTGCCACCATGCGGACAAGGTACTCCATGAATTTTATTTAAAATAAATCTTTAATAATAGTATAATGGGTGTTCCGTGTCATCTTCCAGATGATGTACGTGTCGCAATGGCTTCAGGGGCCATCACTGAGCCCGTTGTTGACCAGGTTGCACAGACGATTGAGCAGGAGGATGTGCCAGTCGCACGTGCCGCTGCACTGATTGAGGAGGCTCTGAAGCCAGAGCCGGAGGTGGAGGACGAGGATCCGGTGGAGATGCCAGAGGGCAAGGCTCTGCTCTAGGCTGCCCGGTGACCGAGCATAAACATTCGTAGCTTATCCTCAGAGTTGTAAGAAAAATTAAATATATCAAAATTTTCAATCGGTACATTAATTGTTTTAAAATTGTATGAGTGACGGAGACCACTGATGCATGACAGTATCGAGTAGGCGTACGACTTGAGGTCCTTTACTTCATGCCGACGCAATGTATCAATATTTAGACAAAGTATTTCATCAAAATTCTTTCCTATAAATGGGACACCTGGGACTTGTTCTTGTGTCCCACCGTCGATATAGTTCCATTCCCCAATCTTGACAGAACTCATGAGGAATGGCACAGCGACCGATGCACTTATAGCCTGGCAGACGCTCATGTCCGGGTGTGAGTCGACTGAAAAATATACAGTCTTTTGGAGGTCTACACAAAAGGCGGCCACGTGCAGCTTCACCGGGTTGTACTCGTATAGCTCCCTGAACGTGACGTCATCTTTTTTTAAAAATCTTTTACATGTTTTTTTTATTGTACCCTCGAGCTTGGCTGTTGGTACCAACCCAAAAGTTGTAAAAAAGTTTTTAATATTTGGTTTCATAAGCTGTTTCACGGGAATCTTGATAGAGTAGTCCAGCATAGTCTGGATGTCACCCTTGGTCGCGAGAAACAGGAACATAAGTAGGGCACCGGCACTCGCCCCACTCACCTCCTCAAGTTTATTAAGTTTTAATCGACTAATAACTCCTAGATAGATAAAGTATCCCATGGCGCCAGGGCCAACCACAAGGTACTTTATCATCCTCTAGTAGTACTGTGCAAAAACGCTGCGCATAACAGCGAACACGATGGCGAACACGATGGTGTGCACGGCGGTCGCCTCCATCACGGTACCGCCTGGTGGCAGCCGCACGACCAGGCCCGGGGTCAGCAGCACAAACAGAAGTGCTGGCACGACCAGGTCGGCCCGGGTAAAGGTGCGCTTCAGTGCGTACTTGTACACGATAAAGAGCGCCAGGGACACAATCAGAGCACGGGGCAGAACACCGAGGCGGCTGGGCACCAGCTGGAGAGCCGCGAACAGGGCTGCAGGGGCAAGGACCTTGGGGGAGGTTACGTCAATCATCATCATTTAATAATTGTAAACAAAATTACAAAACTGGTTGAAAGTTACTGGAGGCCTAAGGTACTGGGCTTCGTAAGACTCCCTGATAGGCATCCACATGTCCAAGAGGTCCTCGCTGTACCAATCCTCCCAGTCCTCCTGAGTAAAATCGTCAAAGGGGTCGTCGTCCTGGGCATCATAGTCAGCGCCAACATCCTCGGGGAGGTATGCATCGCGGGAGTACTCATCGTTCAGACCCATTGTGTATTGTCTTGATTTATAATTGGTTCAAGGGTTTATCTAGCATCGAGCGCCTTGAGCCCGGTCAAGCTGATGGTATCCTTTTCAGGGCCCTCTGGCATGACATCAACAATTGCATTCACAGCACCCTCGACACGTGCAAGGTCACCGCCAAAGTAAATAGCCAGTCCGCGCTGGATAACCTCGAGGATAGCCTTTGGCAAAGTCTTCTTCTTGCCAGGGGTGGTCTTCAGGTTCACCTTGAGCTTTTCCTTAACCTTTACAGTGTCGATATCAGCCTGTTTCATATGATTCTTTAGCGATTCGCGGAGGGACTTCTCGCGCTTGGTCAGCACGGAGGTATCTTTGCGAATGGCAGCGAGCTGGGCCTTCAAGGCCACCCATTCATTCATCTTCTGCTTGAAATCATCATTCACAGAAGCCATTTATAAAAATTCTTTTTATTTTTTTAATACAAACCTTACGCGAAGCCTTCCAGAGCCTACTGGTACTCGGGGCTTATCTCGAAGCGAGGACGCATGGTGTCTGGGGGAATGGTGGACAGGTTCCAGATGCTGACTGGGTCGCGGGGGTTGATTGGCTCGCTGCGGAACTGCTGGTTAGCGTTGCGCAGCACACCGCCGATGGTCTCGGGATAGCCAATCTGGGAGCGCGCGTCCAGGTAGTTCTGGCCGCTCAGGATATTTGCTGGGCTGAACTGGCCAAAGTCCTCGGTCGCCGTCACCTCGCGGGGGATGAGGCCAGCGCCTGACACATCGAAGGTGGGGCCACCCATGCCTGACACTGGGGCTGAGCCGAGACCTTCCGACTTGGTGACTGGCAGGTCAGCGCCGGCGACACCTGATGCAAAGTATGACGTGCTGGAGCTGCAGCTTGGATAGAAGAAATAAATTACCAGAGCCGCCACGACCAGAAGGGCGAAAAGGGCACGACGGTTGATTGCCATTTATATTAATCTACAAATATTTTTTACTTAGTCGATGTAGTCGGCTGGGTCAGCCTCAGTCTCATCCTCCTCTGGGCTGTCGCTGAACAGGTACTGCTTAGAAAAGATGGGTGACTTTGGTGCACCGCGGACACGGACCTGGACGACACGCCAGATGGGCCCGAACGACTTTTTGAGGAACCACAGACCGGCCAGCTCAAACAACACGTCGCACGTCGTCTCCTCCTTCACCTCCTGGAGCTCGAGCTGGTTCTTCTTCATGTCGAACGCCGTCAGGACCACCTCACCCTTGAGCTTGGCTGGTGCAACCGCCAGGATATCCTCCGTCAGCGAATCCTGGAACGCCGTCTGGATAGTCTCGTCACTCAGCTCCTTGCCGAACCACTCCATCTTGGACTCCTTCGCCTTGCTGATGATTTCTTCATCACACTTGGTGATGATTTCCTGGACCGCCTCTGGGATGCGGAACGAGATGTTGCTGCCTGTCAGTGAGTCAACCAGCTTCACACCGTTGACCTGGTGCAACGCATTAGCCATCTTCAGAAAGTAGCGACCGTCCGGGAGCTTGACTGGTGTACCGTACTCCATTTAGTATCAACAAAAATATTAATTACTTGTAATGAGCGCAACAAACTGTTCGCCTGATTGCTCCTGCCTGCCATCCCCATCAGAGCCTGGAAAAACTTTTTGTGCATTTATTGACCGGGAGAAGGGACACACTCGCCCCTGCAAGGCTGAGTGCTGCAAGAATGCGTGTACTGGACGCCAGCCCGAGATTAACCAGTCTCTGCAACCAAGCGGTAATCCAAAAATTCCGTATGGTTTTGGTGACAATTTGCCCATCTCGGACAAGCCAACTGTCCAGAAGTGGGTCCGGGCATTCGAGTCAGACCCTATGTACATGCACACCATCGTGACCAACCCCGGTACGTACACTGACCCGCAGCCCGTCAAGCCTTATCCGCTCATCCTGACGAGCCAACCCCCTGAGCGACCCCCCGTCGAACCGAGGGATAATGGCCCCCTGATAACATTCATCGGAACAATGGCAGTTGCACTTGCACTCCTCCTGTGAGTGACTTCGTCACTCACATTCTTTCATAAGAAATGAGCCACTTTGTGGCTCGGTATAGGCACTTAAAGTCACGGGCCCAGTATATGGTAGAAGAGATGGCATCTGTCAACGAGACCCCCGTTACCCTCGAGCTGCTGGCCAAGGAGCTGAAGGGCCTCCGCAAGGATGTCCGCAAGATTCGTCAGTACATCGGCGACCCCAGCGGTGAGAAGGCGGCTGAGCGTGCCAAGAACAATGGCTTCAACAAGCCCCAGAGCGTCACCCCGGCCCTGCAGAAGTTCCTGGGCCTGGCCGATGGCGACAAGATTTCTCGCACGCAGGTGACCAAGTTTGTGAATGCCTACGTGTCCGAGCGCGGCCTCAAGAATGGTAAGGTGATTCTGATGGATGACACCCTGCGCGCACTCCTGAACCCCCCCGAGGGCGAGGAGGTGTCGTTCCTGAACCTGCAGAAGTTTGTCAGCCCGCACTACATCAAGGAGGTCAAGCCGCCCGCCCCGCCCAAGGAGAAGAAGCCGGTCGCCGTCAAGGAGAAGCCAGTAGTAGCAGAGGCAGCCGCAGAGGCGCCCAAGGAGAAGAAGGTCCGCCCCAAGGTGGTCAAGTCGGCGGCGTGAAAAGGGACTTAAGAAAGTGTGTGTAATATAATATAACAATGGAAGAGGAACAAGAGCTTCCTTTGCTCCCACGCGAAGTACTGTCTACTCTCGTGGGTACAAAGGTGAAAGATGTCAGTCTATATCGTCGCGCATTTACGCATAAATCTGCTCTCAAACGTTACAAGGGGCTTACCGGGTCCTATGAAACGCTTGAATTTATGGGGGATTCTGTGCTAGGTTTCATTATAACCAAGCACTTATTTGACTTGTACGAAAAGCACCAAGAGGGCTTTCTGACCAAGGCGCGGACAAAGATGGTCCGCGGTAAGACTCTGTGCGAAATTTCGAAGAAACTGGGGCTTGACAGGTATGTCCTCATGGACGAAAAGGGTATACGCAACGGCTGGAACACCAATGACAACATCCTCGAGGATGTATTCGAGGCGTTTGTGGGTGCCATCTACCTCGACCTTGGCATGGTCTATGCCAAACAATTTATTATGAATTCTTTTGAAAAAATTGAACTAAACTTGGATGACGACAACTACAAGGACCAGCTGATGCGCATGTGTCAGGCGATGAAGATACCCACACCAGAGTACCGCCACATCGGAACCACTAACGGCCGTTTCTTCATCACTGTCTTTGTGGACGGGATGGACTGTGGGTCGGGCTTTGCACTTACTAAGAAAGAGGCTGAACAGAATGCGGCTGAAATGTTGCTTAAAACAGACCCGCGATTTAAAACTAATGGACCCAAAGGTGAAAGAGCTCCTCGGCCGAACGTATCATGACCAGCGCTCAGAGGCGTGGCTCCAGCTGCGCGAGGGGATGCTGACAGCCAGTGATGTGGCCACTGCCCTCGGAGAGAACCATTACGAAACTCCTGACAAACTCCTCATGAAAAAGGTGCTCAAGCTCAAGTGGTCCGGGAATGCCGCAACGGCACATGGCACCTTGCTCGAGCCCATTGCGCGCGACATGTACGACGCCCGGTACAACAAAAAGAGCCACGAGATTGGGCTCGTACAACACCCGGTGCACAAGTGGCTCGGCGGCTCACCTGACGGCGTGACAGAGGATGGGATGCTCATAGAAATCAAGTGCCCTCTGACGCGCAAGATTGAGTCCAAGGTGCCCAAGCACTATATGCCGCAGATTCAGCTGCTGCTCGAGATTCTGGACCTCGAGGAGTGCGACTTCATCCAGTACCGACCGGCTGGCGAAAAACCCGAAGAGTTTAATGTCGTCAGGGTGAAGCGAAGCCGTCAGTGGTTTGCTGACGCACTGCCGATTATGCAGGCGTTCTGGGAGCGGGTCCAGACTGCGAAGCGAAATGGTCTGTGCGAAGTCGAAGTAGATTTGACACCGTACACGCCACTTAACGAATATATCTGTTATATACAGAGTGAATGAAATGCCCACATTGCAAGCGGAACAACGCGATGCTTGTGTGCAAAGAGTGCTCTTCCAGTTGCTGCTGTGGCTGCATACAGCTTGAGGTGCACCAGTGCAAAGGGGCTGCCGAACGCAAACTGAAGGAACGCGCCCTGCTCGAGGCTAAACTCCCCCTGGTTATCGGACAAAAAATTAATAAGATTTGAGTTTGACCCGAAGGGTCAACCCCCGTGGTCAACTGGCCCTACGGGCCAGGCTCTTACGCCTTCAAATTTTTGCGAAACACAAACAGAACAGCCGCAAGTGCGACAAGCAGGATAATCAGCGTATCCTTGTCCCACTTGCCCACCTTGTACCGGTCCTCATAGTACAAATCCTTATCGCCACCACCCTCCATGCCTGGCCGGATAAAGGAGACGCTGCCGTCAATGTACTGGTACTTGCGCGCTGGGAAAAGAGCATAAGGTGCGTTACCTCTGTCACCTACCGTGTTGGCCACCATGCCGCCAGCCATGTTGATGCGGCTTGGCGCAAAGTGGTCCGGGGTGTCGTCCGGGAAGACTGTACCGGTCTCGGCTGGGATAGGGTCGATTTCTGTCGTGTAGCGTGCATCCAGTGGCGTCTTGTACATGCCGTCAGTGGGTACACCAAAAGTCCCCGTAAGCGTGTACGGGTTGATGCGATTCATGCTGAGCTGGTCATCAACCAGCATTGACAGTGCCATCGTTACTATGTACGAAGATAAACTTTTGTGGCCATCTTTTCTCGATGGATGTTCCACATATGGTCAAGGTCAACATTCAACATGTACGACAATTGGAACAGATAACTGAACACGTCACCCATCTCAGTCACGATATCAGTCCCCTTGTCTTTTTTTAGGCCAGTCTTTTTGAAATTTCGCTGGTGCTGCCTGATGGCACTCGCCAACTCGCCAATTTCCTCTGTAAGCAAAAGCCAGACCGTCTGGACGGGCGCCTTGTCCCATCCTTTCGTACGACATAACTCGTACGTCTCGTCACGGTACTGATTCATCATATCTAGTTATCTGTCCAAACCCTTAGATATTCACGCTACCTATTCTCTTACGAAACACCATGACTACTGTCATGGCTGCCACCAGCGACCAAAATTCAAACTGGAGAACATTGGTATCCTCTGCCTTGCCGTACTTCATGCTGCTGCCCAGACGCACCCCGCGCTCAATCAGGAAAAAGACTAGGAACCCAATCAGTATCTCATCCAGCGACTTCATAAATTATTTTATATAAATATTTTATATAATGGTGTTCGAGCAGTTATTAATTCTATAACTTAAAAGCCCCACTTGTTGCTCTCGCCAAACTTCATGCCACGGGTGCTCGTGTTCTGTGCATTCATGAGGGGGGCTGGCAGGGTGCTCGCGTCGCGCAGGTAAATCAGCTGCTGCAGCACACCCGGTACGACGTCGCGCATAGCCTGGGTCACCACAGCGCTATTCATTGAATCGAGCTGACCCCTGACGTTCTGGAATGGGTCGCGCATCATGTTCACGTACACAGACTTCATGTAGGCCTGGAGGTCACCATCGTTCTGGCGGTCGATGACATAGCCTGTGCGCTTGCGCGCCTCCTCAATGATGGCCAAGTGCAGAGACTCGCGGTTGAAATCAGAAAAGAATGAATTGCTCAGAGGAGTCGGCTCGATGCGTGTAGCCATTACTATACAGTACCAATAAAATTTCGACCCGACCCCTGCGTACCCGGTCACTTAAAAAAAAGAGTCAATTGTTTCATAGAAGAAATGAAGGTCATCAAGCGCTCCGGAGATGAAGTCCCCATGCTGTTCGATAAGGTGACGAAGCGTATCCACAAGTTGTGTGCGGACCTCGAAGGTGTCCAGGCTGACAAGGTGGCCCAAAAGGTATTCTCATCTATGTACGACGGCATCAAGACCAGTGACGTGGACAACCTGAGCGCTGACGTGGCCATCGATATGGTGACCGAGAATCCTAACTACGAGACGCTCGCGACCCGTATCATCGTCTCTGATATGCACAAAAATTGTCCTAAAACTTTTAGCGATGCCATGGTCGGTCTGCACATCCGCGGTGTCGTCTCTGACCATTTCATGAAGTGTGTCGCGCTCGAACTGGATGCCGAGATTCAACACGACCGCGACTATGACTTTGGTTTCTTCGGTATCAAGACGCTGCAGAAGAGCTACCTGAACCACGGCGAGACCCCCCAGTACATGTTTATGCGCGTCGCAGTCGGTATCCATGCTGATGACATGGCACGCGTCAAAAAGACTTACGAATTCATGTCTAAGAAGTATTTCATCCACGCAACTCCGACCCTCTTCAACGCCGGCTCGACCCGCCCCCAAATGTCCAGCTGCTTCCTGCTCGGCATCAAAGAGGACTCCATCGGTGGCATCTACCAGACTATGGAGCAGTGCGCCAACATCTCCAAGTGGTCAGGGGGCATCGGGCTGCACGCCCACAACGTCCGCGCCAAGGGCTCGCGCATCGCCGGTACAAACGGCCAGTCGGACGGCATCATCCCCATGCTGCGCGTGTTCAACGCGACGGCCCGCTACGTGAACCAGGGCGGTCGGCGGAAGGGCAGCATCGCAGTCTACCTCGAGCCGTGGCACGCAGATATTATGGAATTTCTCGACCTGCGTCTCAACCAAGGTGACGAGGAGGCGCGCTGCCGCGACCTGTTCACAGCTCTCTGGGTCCCGGACCTCTTCATGCAAAAGGTGGAGCAGGATGGTGACTGGCACCTAATGTGCCCCAACGAGTGCCCCGGCCTAGCTGACGTCCATGGTGAGGCGTTCAATGAGCTGTACCGGATGTACGTGGCCCAGGGACGCTTCCGCAAGGCGGTCAAGGCGCGTCAAGTCTGGGACTCGGTTCTGCGCTCCCAGATTGAGACCGGTACGCCTTACATGCTCTACAAGGACTCGTGCAACGAAAAGTCGAACCAGAAGAACCTTGGCACAATCAAGTCCTCAAACTTGTGCGTAGAAATCGTTCAGCACACTAGCCCTGAGGAGGTGGCAGTGTGCAATCTGGCCTCTCTCAGCCTGCCAGCCTTTGTGAGCGACGGACAGTTTGACCACACGGCGCTGCACGACATCAGCCGCCTGGTGACTCGCAACCTGAACAGAGTTATCGACCGAAACTTCTACCCTGTACCCGAGGCCGAAAGGAGCAACAAGCGCCACCGACCCATCGCTATCGGCGTCCAGGGACTGGCCGATGTCTTCATGATGCTGGGACTGCCGTTCGACAGCCTCGAGGCGGCCAAGCTGAACAAGGACATATTCGAGACGATTTATCACGGCGCACTGACAGAGTCGTGTCAGCTCGCGAAAGAGGAGGGGGCCTACGAGACGTTTGCAGGGTCCCCCGCGTCCGAAGGCCGCCTCCAGTTTGACCTGTGGGGCGTTACACCGTCGCGCGCTGATTGGGCAGAGCTCAAGGAGCGAATTGTACGGGATGGTCTGCGCAATTCGCTGCTCGTGGGACCCATGCCGACAGCCAGTACGGCCCAGATTCTCGGCAACAACGAGGCGTTCGAGCCGTACACGACCAACCTGTACCTGCGCCGCACGCTCGCGGGTGAGTTTGTGATGATTAACAAGCACCTGGTCAAGGACCTGCAGGCTATCAGCATGTGGAACAAGGACACGAAGGACCAGATTATCCGCGATGGTGGCAGCGTGCAGAACCTGCCAATTCCGCAGCGCCTCAAGGATATCTACAAGACGGCCTGGGAGATGAGTCAGAAGGTGCTGATTGATATGGCGGCAGACCGCGGGGCGTTTGTGTGCCAGTCGCAGTCGCTGAACATCTTCATGGAGAATCCCTCTATGGCCAAGCTGTCAAGTATGCATATGTACGGCTGGCGCAAAGGGCTCAAGTCAGGAATGTACTACCTGCGGACGCGCGCCAAGGCCAAGCCCATCCAGTTCACGCTCGACCCCGTCCAGGCGTGCCGACGCGACAACCCGGAAGGCTGTGAGATGTGCTCGGGCTAAAAATATCTCTTAACATTATGACGACTATTGAACAGCTCATCAAAGAGACTAACAACAACCGCAGACTGCTCTACAAGCATACACCTTTAATAATTAATAAAGCAAGGACGGTTAATTTAAACACTCTACAGAGAATAATAAATTCTCGGTCAAACAGACCTCCGTTTAATATAAGATACAATTTGAAGCAAATATACGTTCAGAGATATGTTGCTAACCGAGCCAAAACTCTTGAAAATAAACAGCTCCTTTACAACAAAGGAGACGGGGATTTTCAAGGGTATCTGTTTATGGGTATTCGTGTGGCGCTCCAGGACCGTTTTTACAGAGAAGCTTCTAAAATTCAGCTAAAACCACCCATGATACTTAAAGTAACTAATAATCTTACAACAAATGGTAACAAGGATATCAATGTTACTTTTGAGATTCGCGATGGTGCCAATATGGTGAGTAATCTAGAGTGTCAATTTCAGCCTTCGGGAACTTTGGTCTTGGAAAGAATGGATACTTCACCGTCTTATCAGGGTCAGCACTGGGCCACCTTTCTCGGAGCTCTTGCAATTTATATAGCAAAGAAAACTGGTGTATTTAAATATGTTCAGGCTATATCAAAAAATATCCAGAGAATGCGACCGGGTAAGAGACCACCGAGTGCAAGTGTACTGAATAGACTCGGAGTTGTAAAAGTTCCAGGTAAAGACCCAAAAAATAATACTCTGGAGTTTCACGGAGCAAATATAAACAGAACAAATGTAAATAATTTTGTAAGAAATAAAATTATTTCATGAGCCCACGCCGTTGAAGATATTCTTTTATAGTTTTTGGTGGGTCTCTAAAAATATTTTCATAAACTTTTTTGAAATTTGTAGACTGCATGAGCAGTGTCAGGTTGTACAATAAGAAAACCATGGCATTAGGAATCACCTGTATAGATGTTTTTCGTAAGACCCATACTGACAGGGCATGGATAAAGAGGATAAAGAGATAGACGGGCGCATTGATTGACAGGGTGATACTTGCGGCCAGTGACATTACAGCTGAAAATAGGGGGGAAAAGGGTAGCTTCCCTGAAAGCCAGAGAAGTGTCATTGCAAAAACCCAGTAGCTGTAAATCTGCCAAATGGGTATGACTTCCATATTACTTACATGCAGATAAAAATATGCACAAACAGTTTATTAATGGGATGGGGTATCTGCTTCGATTTGGACGAGAGTGGTCGTATTTACTGTGCCGACGGATGCAACTGGCGTTCGCGCGAGTCTGACTATGCCGACTTTCCCGCGTGGCCCTCGGCTCGCCGTGCAGTCCTAGATTACTTTGAGGGCGAGGCTCACCGCGAGCTCGACATGATTCGCGACGAGTTCCCTGGAACGGCGGCAGGCCTCAAAGAGGCGTGCCCGGAGCATATGGGCGCTGCACTCCACTATTACGAGCGTCTGTCGGACGATGAAAAGCGCGAGCTCCACGAGAAAATTCTTATAGAGTACGAGCAGGACCTGGCTGATTTTTCAGAGTCGGCAAAGGATGCGTACGACAAGTATATCCAGTGCCGTAAAGATTGGAAAGTTTACCAAAAATGTCCACCCAATTACAAGCAGGCCAAGACACGCCAGGAGGAACTCGAACGACTGATTGAGCCGCTCCGACTCGAGTACGACATGGAAATGTGGGCCGGCCGGTATGACACCTACAGTCGCAATATGCGCAAGTACTCAAAGCTTGTAAAACTTGAGAAACAGTTTTCTCTCAATTGACCCGAAGGGTCAGGGTCTTCTCGGGTCGGCTGACCCTTCGGGTCAGACTCTTACTCCTTGAATATAACACCCCCCAAAATCATCCCTACAGCGCCCGGTATTACATTGTAAGGATTCACAGTAAACAACATCCCTAGACTCATACTCAGACAAACAATTGGAATAAATATTTTTTTATCACGGACCGGTGGACTCTCTGACTCGGCTGACACTGATTCGGCCACCGGAATCAAAATATCAAACGCCTGGTCCGTACGGCACATGGGACACTCTGTCTTGCGGACCATGCATCTTGCGTAGCACTCGGCGTGCATGTACTTGCGGCAACAGCCCATCTGGGTCACAGCGCCAAGTATCTCTTCGTAACAAATTGGACAGTCGTCCTCCATAATTAAAGTAAATAAATTATCTTTAAGGAATGAAGCTCAAGCTCCCGAAGGCTCTTAGAGAGCAGGTGTGGCTGGTTCACATCGGCAAGAAGTTTGAGCACAAGTGCCTGGTTGGTTGGTGCGAAAATAAAATTACGCCTTTTAATTTCGAGTGCGGCCACAACATCCCTGAGAGTAAGGGTGGTACGACCGACATTGACAATCTGAGACCAATATGCAGTAACTGTAACAAGTCGATGGGTAGCAGCTACACCATCGACCAGTTTAGTGAAATGTCCAAAAGGTCATCTCATTTGTTTGAGTGTTTTCGGTTTAAAAGAGACCCTACAAATTTTAACTAGTAATGAAGTGGCTCGGTATCAACCTCAACGATGTAGAGACTACTTTTACACGCGGCATGGCCCGCTTTACCGGGCTCAAGTTTCAGATTCCACGCGGCCTCTGCCAGTATGGACTGAGCGAGTACAAGTCTATTAATATCGAGATTGGCAACAGGGCGTTTATCAACTGGTGGCGCGAGATGGAGACGAAGCTGTGTGCGGCCGAGCCGTTCAACTCGAATCTGAAGGGGTCGAGCCTGCGCATCAAGGTGGAGGATGGCACTCCTGTGTTTGACGCGCAGCGCAACTACATTGGGTCGTTCACGACAGCCGGGGAGGGGGCCGGCAAGGAGATGTCGTGTCTGATTGAGATTACAGGTGTTTACTTTTTCAATAATCAGTACGGGTTTACTGTCAAGTGCAGCCAAATTATGGTCTATGACGACCTACAGTCGGCGACGGAGGCTGAAGAGGAGCCTATCGTCCCCATCGTCGAGCGCGCCTTGCTTGACGACGAGTAGGGTAGAATGGAACGGGTGGCAACCCACGCCCGCCCTGGTTGATGCGCCATACCTGAGCAGGTAACTGCTGTACATAGCGCGGCACACCCGGTCGCTCATAGTAGTAGTACTGAGCGAGTCCTCTGTGTATGGGTGGCATTCTGTAATAACGGCTAAATGTATTGGGGCTGTAATAATTTGTAGGATAACCCTGTATGCGCGAATATCTGTGCATGCTCGTATTTCGCTCTCGAATCTGGCGAAGCAGATTATTCTGCTGACTTTTTATGAGCTGACGAAGCTCACGTGCGTTGTTTTCACCGCGGCTCTGAATAGCCTTGAGTTTCTCTTTAAGCTTCTTGTACCGTGTAGTTAGTGACTTGGCTGGTATCACTTGAGCCGGGGCCGGGGCAGGAGCAGGCGAACCCTTGTTCCCCTTGTTCCCCTTGTTCCCCTTGTTCCCCTTGGGTCCCTTGGGTCCCCATTTTCCATTCGCCGAACGGCTCGGAGATGGAAATAATCTACGCGGTGACCCTGTCTCTCTTTTAAAAGGTGGTGCTGACGAGCTACGGCGGCTTCTCACTGTAGTCGGAATTGGCCCTCCGGTTCTGCCACCCGGAGAGGGATAATTCAACATCCCTTGTTTTAGTACCATGAAACTGTGCACTTGAGGATACTGTTTTTTTATATCATTTCTTGTTAGACCTTCTCTTCTCAAAATCTGATACACTCCCATAACTGTATTTATATTAACTTCTAAGAATCGTCCTCGTCCAGGGGTCTTAGACATCTTACTCTATTTAAAGAAAATTAGTTGGACCCGTGTATTTTCTTGGCCGCCTTGTACAGCTCTGAGCCCTTCGTGAGCTTATAGTCATCAAAGGAGAGCCCCTTCTTTTTCAGATCGAGTTCCTTCTTGGCCTTTGCGACAGCCTTTATCCATGGGTTAGCCTTTCCCTGCTTGGACTTTATGACTGAGACGATTTCTCCCTTGGGGTTCTTCTTCAGGGAAGAGTCGCCCTGGTGGAAGCGGACAGCGCGTGATTCAACCATTGTATATATTACACTGAGAAAAGTTTTGCCACCTTGCGGATAGAGATGGTGCTCTTGGTCTTGGGCACCGCCTCTGCCAGTCTCTCGTCGTTGAGCACCTCAGCTGATACCTGCGCCTTGTGCCCCTGGAGGTCCATGATGCTCTGCTCGACGCTCGGGAACTGCTCCGTGCCTGTGTAGACCAGCTTGCGCACATACACCTTACTCGTCTGACCCGTGCGGTGGGCGCGGCCAATAGCCTGCAGCTCCGTTGCTGGGTTCCAGGCTGGGGTGGTGATGTAGACCCGAGTCGCCTCCTGGAGGTTCAGACCCACACCGCCCGCCTTGATTTGGATGAGGAAGATGGCGCCGCGCGTGCTCTTTTTGAACGAGTTGATGCGGTGCTCGCGCGCCTCCTTGTCCACACTGCCGTCTATCCGGTACACCTCACAGTTGTACTGCTCGAGCCGCCGCTGAATCTCATCCATCTCTCCCATAAACTGGGTGAAGACCAGTGACTTTTCTTTGGGGTGCTCGCTAATCATCTTGAGCAGCGCGTCCATCTTGGCCGACTCGCCAGACCACTTAGGAATCTCGCGCTCCTCCTTCTTGGCCATGCCCGTCAGGAAGAGCTGCGGCCACGTCATAACCTGCCTGACACGCAGCAGGCACTCCAGAATCTCCATCTGGTGCGTGCCCTGCGTGCCCGCCTGGAAAATGTCCCGCACTATGCCCTGGGCCGTCACGAAGACATCCTGGTAGAGGTCGCTCTCCTCAGGGGTCATAGCGAGCTCTACGTTCTGAAAGTCGCACGGCGGCAGCTTGAGCCGCTCGTTCAGGTCCTCCTTTGTGCGCCGGATGACGTACTTGGCGCGCACCTCAGGCAGGTAGCACTGCACGTGAGACTTGGCGATGCCCAGAATACCGCACAAGTTCACAAAGTCCTTGACAGAGTTGAAGATGGGCGTGCCAGTCACCAGCCACTTGACCGGCGCGCGCAGCGCTAGCACAGCCACACCCGTTTTTGACTTGTTGTTGCGGACCTCGTGCGCCTCATCCAGGATGATACGGTCCCAGCCCACCTTCTGGAGCTGGCCGTCGCGCACAACTGAATAGGGCGCTATGACTACAGTCTGCCGGGCTGCGTCAAACTCGGGCACCTGGCGCTTTGTGCCGTCGTAGGCCACCGCCTCCATGTGCGGAGCGAACTTGTTAATCTCTGAGACCCACTGGGACACGATAGACTTGGGCACTATGACCAGCGTGCGCGACCGCGGGTTGGTACACATAGTCGCCAGGAGCTGGACAGTCTTACCCAGACCCATCTCGTCACATAGGAACCCGCCAGGGTAGTCCGAGGCGCGCTCGCGCTCTACGAGCCACTTGACGCCCTCGTGCTGGTAAGGCGCGATGAGACGGGTACGGAGAGCCATGACAGCTGTTTTTGGTTTGAACTCTGACTCGAGTCTCAGGACACTGGAGGGAACATCGCTTTTTTTGTCGACCCATAGTAGTGATGTTGGCGATAGTTCCTAGAAGGAAACAACCTGCCACTGGTCCCAATCCGCCTCCACCGCCTCCGCCTCCGCCTCCCCCGCAACCTGGAGTGGATGTTGCTGCACAGACAAATGCACCCCCAACTACAGCAGAGACAAATTCTGGTCCTAACGAACCAATGCAAACTGAGACCTATGGAAATAATGTGATTAAAAGAAATAATAAATATTTTTACAAACATGAAAGAGGTAGTTTTGAAATAAAACAGACTGGACTGTTCAGTAAACAGTGGGCTGCTACTATCACCCCGACAAACAAAATTTTATTTAATCGTTCAGTAAATGCCACTGGTAAACCTTTTTTTAAACGTATCAACAAAAAAAATAATAATTCTAAAAATAAAGGAAAGATGAATACCACAGCGGCCGCACCCGCAGCAGAGAATTACACGAAGATGAATGTATTTAACCTTTTGAGAAAATATACAAATTCACGGAACGCCAATAAGCGCAAGGCTATCGAGAACGCTATAGACGACAAGCTCCTAGCGGCAGTTTCCAATCTAAAGAACAAGGGTACGTCATATCGCATTACACAGTACGGTGTGATTCTGCGCGCCCTTCATGCCCGTAATACATTCCCAGGTCGTTCTATTATTATAGGCTCTATTCGTAATAATATTCGGCGCGCCGCCAAGTCGAGCAATGCCAAGTACGAGCTGGAACGTATCAAGAAAAATCTGGAGATGAATAAGTTGCCTATACGCGACCGCAACATCAGGGAAACTTTCAATGACGAATTCCGCATCATCAAGAATCGTGAGCGGCGGTACGAGAGTGCATACGGTGGTAACCGCCGACGCAACAACAACTATGGCGGCGGCCTGTTTGGTGGTGGCAGACTACCGCGGCCCCGCTACAACAACATGGGTCCCCGGTACAACGCAGGCCCAGCTCCCCGGTACAACAATATGGGCCCAGGGGCGCCTCCGCCAGCAGCACCCGCCCGTCCCCTCTTCAACATTACAGGTGCTCCCCCGCCACGTATCAACTTGCCACCGGTCAACATCGGCACGGCGGCAGCACCCGCCCCTCCGTCCAACCAAACTGGCGCTCTACCAATCAACCTGCCGGCCAACGAAGCTGCTGCCATCAAACAGCTCGGCGGTGTGAATGCGGCCGCGAACAAGATTAACCAGGCGGGCGGTGCAACTAACGTGGCCAAGACGGCCAATGCCCTGCAAAAGGCTGGCGGAAACCAGAACCGCGCTGTGACCGAGTTTGGCGCTGACCCGAAGGCTATCAAGTTGGTCATAGAAGTCGCCGGTCCGACCAAAAACTTTAACAAGGTGAACAATGCGCTGAATGGTCTGAACAAGGTGGCGACCAAGATTCGCCGCAAGCGCAAGACGACCCCTTCCAAGGTGCGCCCCAAGAAAAAGCGTGTGACGGCCCCAGCCAAGAAGAAGCGTGTGACAGCCCCAGCCAAGAAGAAGCGTGTGACGGCCCCGGCCAAGAAGCGTACTACAGGGCGTGTGGTCCGCACGGGTGAGCTGAACAAGCTGCTGCACACTGTGACCAAGAACACCATCGAGCGTCGGATGAATAACGCCAACCTGATGAACAAGGTGTACACTAAGGAGAACTTGGCAAAGATTTACAAGAATTTCCTGTTGGGGAAGAATTTGAAGAAATGAGGCGGTGTTCCCTTCAGTAGGGTCAGGTGGGACTTAGGGTCAAAACACAAAGAGACACGTCAGACAACATGGAGATGAGTACCTTCCGGTACATTATGTCGCTGAATGAGACGAAGAAACTTTACCCGGAGTCGTCGTGGGTCCGCATCACGACCATCACTATGAATGCAAGCTATCCAATCGCGGTCGATATCGACAAGTTCAAGGGTGAGTTCAAGCCCATGATGGGTTGGACCATCTCTGAAAAGCCCGACAAAAAGTTCTACAACTGTGTCACTATCATCAGCAAGGACCAATACACAAATAAAAATGTAAAAATATTCCCGAACGGCAGCATCCAGGTGACGGGCTGCTGCGACCTGGGTGACACGGTCCGCATCGCGAAGCGCGTCTCGGCAGTCATCAACGCTGTGACTGGTCTGAACGAGGAGATTCCGGTCGAGAGCATCCAGACTCGCCTTATCAACACGAGTTTCTCGGCCAACAGCGTGCTGAACCTGCACACGCTGTATCGCGAGTTTCGGCGCGACCCCAAGTTCACAGTAGAGTGCAACACTGAGCGCTACTCGGCCGTGAAGGTCAAGTTCAAGCCGGTCGAAGACGACGAGCGGAAGGTGACCGTGATGATATTTTCGTCTGGCAAGGTGCTCATCATGACGAGCGGCGGGCTGAACCTGATTGCAGCAGCCTACAAGGCGGTGAATGAGAAGCTGACGGAGTTTGGAGCGAAGGTGGAGCCGGCGGAGAAGATGGAACAGTACCCGGTCTTTATGGGCTACGAGTTTTCCCAGTGGGTGCCGATGCTCAAGCGGCGCGGAATAAAATCTTTCTAAATATAAATGTCTCAGCGTCTGGGACCAGCGAACGGCCGTTGCATAACCAGCTATGATGGACACCGCGTAATGGATGATGTAATTATGATGCAGAACGGTATTTCTTACCAGGATAACTTTTCGTACCGTCAGTTCCTCCAGTCAGCCGGTCCCGACAAGGTGCTCGGCTCACTCCCCCTGCGCAACTCAGCATGCGATGCTCCCCTGGGCTTCCCCCTCGACAACGGCAACCCCATGCCGCGCGGCCGCCAGAACCTCATCAAGGCATGGACCGAGTGGTAAAGGCGAATGCTCTGCGAAGGCGAAGCCTTCTTTTCTTTCAAGAGAAGGAGGGCCAAAGGCCCTCAGCGAAGCCTTCTTTTCAAAAGTCCTTCACTTAAAACTTAAAGACTAGTAAATTGTATGAAGGTTGTTATTGATGGGAACATAGGTTCTGGCAAGACGACCCAACTAGACCTCCTCGAAAAGGCGGGCTGGACTGTTCAGCGCGAACGGATTTCAGAATGGCCTCTCGACAAGTTCTATGAAGACCCCTCCAGGTGGTCATTTCTGATGCACATGGCTGTTCTCAAGTCGCTGAGGCCCATAGAGGGGGTGATTCACGAGCGCTGTCCGCTCAGCACAGCTCATGTCTTTTGGAAGGCGATGCTCGACGCAAAACTAGTGACCAAGGAGGAGGATGATGTATTCATGCACTATTACGAGCGGTTTGGCTGGTGCCCAGACCTGTACATTTTCCTCAGCAAGGACCCCGAGACTGCCTGGGAGCACATCCAGTCCCGACACCAGGCTGGTGACTCGGGGGTCACCATCGAATATCTCAGAGAGCTCGACATGTACTACAAGCGTATGCTCACAAATGTGCCGTGCCGTGTGCTCGTGGTCAACGCCAACAGGGACCCGGTCGCAATTCACAAACAAATTTTAGAATATCTGTCCAAAGCAGGGAATGTCAGACCGAAGGCTGTCCGCCCGAAAGAATGTACAAATATGTGTAGTGTGTCTTAACAAAGTTACTAGGTTCGATAAGAGACTCAAGTGCAAGCACCTGTTCCACCAGCGCTGCATCCTCACCTGGTACGAATCCTCCATCGAGTGCCCAGTCTGTCGCATGGAGCAGGACGACGACCCCCTGGTTGTATTCAGGATGAATGTCGAGGCCAACCTCAAAGAAAAACATGACGAAGTTACAAATAATTATAAAGAAGTTATTCGGGGTCTCGAGATTGAAAACATGTCCATGCGGCGCCGACTAGCGCGATAGTAAAAATATTTTACCATACCAATGGAAGGCCGGTGCGGACAGCCAACAATATCGGGGAGCCCCTGCCGGAACCGGGTCAAAGTCGAAGGTCCGTGCAGATGTCACACAGCAGACAACCAGTGCTCTGTGTGCTTTTCAAACATGGCTCAAGGCACCCGCACACTCGGCTGTGGACACACGTTCCACGCGCGATGTGTCGACAGGTGGAAGTACACGTGTACTGGCGGAACACCCACTTGTCCAATGTGCCGAACTCCATTCGATATCCCTCAGTACAGGGTCATACTCACTATTCAAAGAGTCGCAGAAGGGACCGAGAGTACACAAGAGGTGCCAGTCACACAGGTGACACGTCTTGTAAACGAATTGGGGCTTGACCTACGCGCAATAGACGAAAACACCCGCATGGATGTTGCATTCGATGTTGAACAAAATGAAGACCTCAGAGAAGTCCTACAGAGTCTTGGTATTCTTCACTTTACGTTTCCGTAGAACCGGCTTGGCCTTTGGCTTGGCCTTTGGCTTCGAGTTGTTGTTGGCCATATTGACAAGCTGTCGAATAATAAAGTTGGGGTTCGCCCGGAAGTTCTGGCCATTCTTCCGGTTCGAGTTGGCCCCAGTATTGGCCCGGCCGCGTCTGACTGCGTAGGCAGAGCAGAACTGCGTGTAGTGGAAACCAGGGTGGTACACTTTCGCCGCCTTTATCGGGTCATAAATAGTCTTTCCGTTCGCGTCCACAAGTTGGGGACCTGTCCCCCACCCCTGCTTGTGACTCCACAGATTCACCTTGAATTGCAGCACCATGCCAGGCATCATCGACCTGGTGTTTGTGCTTTTGGTGGTGCTGCGCGCAATCTCGTTGTTTCGGTTCAGAGACTGCAAAGTGCGCATGTTGTTCGAATTGGCGATGCGACCATTGTTGGGGCTGCGCGGCTTGGTGGCTGTCGCGACGGCGTCAGTGATTCGCTTCACCGGTACACGGAAGAAACGCGACAGACCCAGCGGTGTATCCCCGGCGCGTGTGCGGTACCGGACAGCATTGTTGTGCTTGTACCAGTGAAAGTCGCCAGTGCTGTTGCCAAAGTCGTTACGTGGCGCAACGAAGCACATCACCTTGTAGAACCCCGGCTTAACCTTGCCGTACGGATTATCCATCTTGTACACATTGTTTGGGTTGTCGCCCAGAACACGCTTCACGATACCGTTGCACTTGGTGAATGTCAGGTTATTCGCGAGCATATTCTTTTTTTTATTATTTTCGGCAGCACCGTCACCCGGGACAGACTTGGCTGAGCGCACCGAACTGTAGCTGTCGAAAGCATAGTCGTAACAATTACAGTGGGTCCTACCCGTAGTCCCCCATGGGTCCCACGTAAATGTGGTCGCGTCCGGGTCTTCTGGGTGAAGCCGGACCATACTTAATTTTACAAAATATTTTCTTTATAAATTATAAATGTACGGAATCTTTCGTGCCAAGACCCGCCAGGAGCTCATTCGGGAAATTCTTTTTTTTATAATTTATGTCGTGCTACTGATGTTTATTCTGCGTTACCTCTGGAATAACGCACTGGTCAAGTACACGACTGTCCTCAAGCCGGTCGATTCTCTTTTCCAGATGTTTGTGCTGGCACTGGCCATCGGCATGTTCAGAGCCTAGGAGTTGCTCAGACCCATATTCTTCGCGACATTCTCGAAGAAAAAGCCAGCTCCAAGGCCAAGACCCACAACCACACCGATGCCCATGAAGATATAGGCTGGCACTGGGCTGTTACCCTCCTTGCGAGCAGTGGCGAGCATACGCATACCAATCAGGAAAAACATAAGACCGATAGCGATGAAGATAATCTGGGCTGCAAGCGCACCACCCATGAAACCAAAACCCATCTTGGCATAATTCTTAATCGTCGGCATTTTTATTATTTATTAACATTTTTTTAAAAAATATTCCATCTGGGTATCTGTACAGTCGGTTCAGCCACCATCTCTGGAACCAAATAATTTTATCAATATCTTTTTCTATTGTGCCATCTGGCCGGAGATACATGTCTTCGCCCAGAGGGTTTAGTTTCCTATACTTGTACCTGTCATTCTCAAAGTCGGTCCGGAAATAATCTTTCATTAAATTATTTTTTATAATTTTTCTGTATATCCGACGTACGTCTCACCATTGATGACAGTGGTCGGGTATGACGTCACAAAACCTGGGCAGCCCCCCGAACCACAATCGACAAATTTATATTGCATATTATTTTGTTTGAAATGTCCCTCCTGCTTGGTGCACCACGGGCAGGTCAGAGAGCCGTACAAGGTAATGTCAGGTGTAAAGTCCGAGACGGACACCTCACGCTTGAGCCACAGGAAGATGACCAGAGCCACAAGCGCCGCTATAATGAGCCGCTTGACCATTACTTATTGTTGCGGAAAATTTTATTGGCGATATCAACCTTGCTGCGCAGACCACTGATGTTCACGCCATAATTTCTGGCTATCTGCTTCAGGTAGTCCAGAGACACACCCGTGCCGTTCACGTACGACAGGCGCCCCTTGTTGCCTGCAATCTTCATGCGGCCTGTCTTGGGCGTGTAGGTTGCACGGTATTTGGAACGACGGTTCGCCTTCTTGGTCCGCTCCATAAGTGCCGCCAGTCTCGCGTTTACCGGTGAACGGTTGCGGGGAGCCGGAGCCGGAGCCGCCGGCGGGCTATTCTTGCGCTGTGCCGCCGGCTTGGCTGGGGTTGCCGGGAACGGCGACAGACCACGCTTCACACGGTTCGCAATAAAGTTGATAGCCTTAATCTTTGCTCTGTTCCAGCGGTCCTGGTAGTTTTTGCCAGTCATGTTGCTGCTCGGTGACGTGAGCTTGACGCGCAGAGCGTTGAACTTGGCCGACCGAAGCAGGCTCGCTGAAGGCTTGAAGGCGGGAGACTTTTTGGGCGAGACCTTCACTGGCGAGACACGAGGCTTGGGGCCCATGCCAAACGGCAGACGCGGGACGTTGTTAGAAGCCTTCATGACATACATCGGACGCACCGTATTCGAACCAATTTTACGAGACTTGTTCACGACAAGTATCGCGTGGCTCTGACCTGGCATACCACGCGGCTTCACCATCATGGCTGCACGGCTCCGCGGGGACAACTTAAGGAATGAGCGCGGTGAAAGTTTCATGTTTTTATATGGTGAGAAATTTAATTTTTTAGGAGATATTCTATTCCGGTTGACAGACTTGGCCGCCTTTTTGCGCGACGATGTCTTGCGCCGCTTGCTACCCCCCTTGTTGGCAGGTGTAGCTGGCGAAGGTGTACGCTTTCTCAGTTTCAGCAAATTATTGTACTGTGCTTTCCAATGAGGAGGGTCGTTATGGGCATACGGGTTGGGTTTCTTCGAACTACTTGGGTTCGAGTTGGTCGGGACATATACGGGTGACATCCAAGTAGGGTTTTTAATTTGCTCATTCATGATATTCTTCTTCCCTTGTGCAATCGCGCGCTTGCGAGGCGTCACTGAATTACTTTTTAGAATTTTTTCTATATTATTTTTAGTCATTTTGTTCTTCATCCGTCTAAGCTTCAAAAAGTTGTATGTGTTATTGACGATATTCTTGGGAGCCTTTACATATGGGTCCCGGACGATGTCACGGAGTGTCGGCAGACCAGGAGCCTTGTCGCCATACTTGAGGCGGCTCTCGCTGATGTGCTTGTTGGTGCTGCCACGGTACCCATCCGGAAGATACTTTTCGATGAATGCGAAAGCCTTGGGGAACTTGGCACGACCGGCGTGTGTCTGCATCCACTTGTGCAGCTCGTTCAGGAACAGGTGCATGTCGTACCGGCCGCTTGTAAGAGGACCGATGCCGAACGTCGTCGAATGCTTTGCACCATTGACCAGTGGGTTCGACTTGGGACCGATGCTGGCCCACCCAAAGTCGTTGAGTATATATGTAGGATATTTTGAAGCACTCATTTTTACCAAAATATTATCCAAGTGCAAGTCGTTATGGCGGAATGACGGAATGCGTTTCTGGATAAAGGCCAGTATGTGCAAGACCTGGCTTATGAGATTCTGCATGAAGTTGTCATCCAACTGGGAAGACATTCTATTCATCCAGTTTGGCAGTGACCCGCCATTTATGTACTCTGTAAACGTAACTGTCTGGTCTTTGTAGTTGAACAATTGCGTCTTTTTGTTATTACCGGTCCATGATGACGCCGGTATAAACTCCTTGCAGTCGTGCAGGATTTTGTACGGCTCTGGGATACTGCCCGGAATAATTTTGTACAACTTTTGCTGTATGGCAAACTCTGTATCGGCAGTCTGTTTTTTGTGCTCCTTGTCATGCGGAATAACCTTTATAGTGACGGGGAAATCACCTGTAGGTGTTGTGTACGCGAGAAACACACGCCCTTGTGTACCCTTGCCCAGCTTACCCAAACCTTTGGTCACAGGTATCTTAAGATTGTTAACCGTATAAAGATGCCTACGTATAGCCTTCCCGTCATGCCAAATAAACCGATTAAGAGTCGTATTAAAGCCTGTTGCGCCGTTTGAGTTTCTGACCCTCTTATAGAACTGAGTGTTACACTTATAGTTACGGTTAGCCTTTAGAGGTGAAGGCATCTTTATCACTTTCCCCAGTGGCTTTTTGACTACAGCTGCATGCTTTGGCTTAAAGCTTGTCGGCTTATTAACCTTGTTAGGGTGTGCCTTGAGCCATGCGATAGCCTTACCCTTTGTAGTAATGTTTTTTGGTATGTTAATCTCTGTGTTTCCCGCGTTGGTTCGCCGAAACACATAGTGACGAGCGCCGTTACGGCTGTTAGCTATTGAAAATTGGCGCGCATTTATCCAACTCATATATATATCTATTACACACATTTTCTTTGTCCCGCTGCCTCTGACCCCCTCCTTCCAGGTGCGTTGCGCACCTACTCCTCATCCTCCTCCTCGTACTCCTCCTCGTCCTCCTCGGGCTCCTCGGCTGCAGCCTCATCGGGCTCATCCAGGAGCGCACGCGACGACAGCTTAGCCTGCGAGGCCACCTTGACCTGGACCAGGCGGATGGACAGACCGAAGCCAGCGGGCGTGTTGTAAATCTGGCCCAGCTGGATGAGGGTGGTCACGGTCAGGCCGCGCTTCTCGACCAGCTCCTCGGGGTTGATGTCAGTGCCCGTAGAGTCGTAGAACTGCGTCTCGAACTTGTTGCTCTCCTTGTTCCAGATGACGTTGGTCTTCAGGAGGGGCGCGTACTCCGCCTTCTCAGACTGCTGCACGAAAGGCTTGTAGTTGACCATCATGTCCTTCAGGGTCTTTTTGCCGCCGAAAAACTTGGCCTCGTTAGCCTGGATGTGCGTCAGGACCGCCTTGTCAAGCTCGGCAAAAAACGCAGCCGCAGCCGGGTCCGTCAGGGACAGAGGCATCTTGTAGTTCTGGACGTTCTTCTTGGTAGTCTTGTCGGCATAGTAGGGCGAGATGCCCACGATAGCCTTCATAGGCGGGAGCTTCAGGAGCACCTTACCACCATCCGCGCTGTTGAGGTAGATAGCCTTGCCGCCCATCTTGTTCTGCTGAACATCGGAAAACTTGATGGAGGAGGCGGAGAAGTCGGAGATACGGTTGATGTTGAGGGAAGCCATTGTGTGTCTGTTCTACTATACAGTGGGGTCCAGTGTTTAACTGGCTACAGGCGGGACTCGAACTTTTTTCCCAGCCAATTGTAATGAGTGGGGCCCTAGCGCCCTATAAAAAATCTTTTATTGCTCGAGAGAATGCAGCGAAAAGGATAATAGCAACCACCGCGAATTCAAATCAAAGTGCAAATAACAATGCTTGGCAAAAAGCAAACGCACAGTTTCAAAAAAATTTAGTAAAATATGTAAACTCTCTCGTATTTAACGAAAATAACTTTAAAAGCACCCAGAATATTCAGGCTTTAATAAATGCGGCCGAAACAGGGAATGCTATTCAGACAGAGACGATACCTATTCTCCAAAAATATTTAAGAGTTTTGCAAAAATTGGCGGCAAACCAGCAAGTAAACAAGACACAAGTTAAAAATTCGCTAAAGGCAATCATAAATGCAATGTCGGCAGCCAAGAATGCTGAAGGGAGGAATATTCCTCGTGGTGTAGGTAATGTAAATTATTCACAGGCACTAAGAAATGCAAATACGGCTATTAATAGCGCAAATACCGCAGCCAAGTTTGCTGCTGTACAAAAAGCACTGAACGAATCTGTGAAGTATAAGAATAGTCAAATAGCAGCTTTAAAAGCTCTTGTGACGGCGAAGAATGCCGAGCGCAACGCAGCCCTGCGCAACGCAAATGCAAAACTGGCAGAAGTCAGAGCACGAGTTGAGGCGGGTAATGCTACAGCGGCCGAACTAAGGGCGGCACAGGCTGCAGCTGCGGCCGCACATGCTGAACAACTGGCCACAAGAAATGCCGCTCTTAAAGGAGCTGAGGAGACTCGGACAGCTATGAATGCCAAACACGCCATAAATCTGGCAGCACGTAATGCAATCGCAAATGCTGCAAAAGTACAAGCAAATGCAGCCAGAGTAGCCGCGAACAAAGCATCTCGTAAACATGCATTGGCAACCGCAAAGATAAAGAATTTAATAAAAGCAAGCACCACTAATAAGGCGGCACTAAATGCGGCATTGCGTGAAGCAAAGGCGGCACATAACGCTGAGCTAGCGTCTGAAAAGAACGCGGCGGCAAGGGCTTTGGCCAACAGGAACGCCGCACACGCAGCGGCACTCGCTGCTACCACAGACTCAGAAAAGAGACGAGCAAACGCGGCTATTGCTATAGAAAAAGCAACAGCAGCACTTACACAGCAATCTCGTCTAGAAACTGCTAGGGAAGCAGCTGCCGAAAGAAATGCCCTGAAAGCAGCACTTATTAAGGCCAAGGCAAATGCGGCCAGTGGTAATGCCGCTGCTCAAGCCAAACTCAGAGCAGTTGAACAGGCTCAAGCACAGGCGCTTGCAAATGCAGTGAAAAATGCCAATGCTGCTGTCCAAACTGCTACTGCTGAAAAGGCGGCGGCCGAGACTAGAATCGCCGAAATTACGGCTGCTAAGAATGCAGGAAATGCCCGCGCGGCTCAACTTTTGGCAAATGCTGAAGCAGCAGCTAAAGCGACTGCAGAGGCAGCGGCAGCGGCCATGAGTGCTGCGGCGAAACGACAATTAGAACTTCAGAAAGCGGCAGAAAATTCAAATGCAGCCAGGAAGGCTCTTCAGGAAAGTAGTGAAGAGTTCGCTAGGTCTGTTGCATCTAACAGAAATATCGCGCAGAAACGTATTAAAGAATTACGTAAAGCAGAAGCAGAACTTACTCGGCTACACGCTGCTCACAACGCGGCTACATCTGCTTTAGAAGCAGCATATAATAACAAAAATGCAATCGCCAGAGAACGGAATGCAGCAAGAGCAGAAAAGGCCGCACTCGAAGCAGCAAGAGCAGCAGCCCTGAAAGCTTCAAACCAATCGGCGGCACTCGTGGCAAGTCTACAGGGACAACTTGCGTCCGCTCCCAGAACCTCAAACGCAAATGTAAACAGTATTCGTAGACAGCTCGCCGCGGCAGAAGCCGAATCAGCCCGTTTGGCGAACTCCCTCGCACAGGCGTCAGCAAGTGAAGCAGCTGTACGTGCGCGCGAGACAGGGAGACTCGAAAATGCTGCATCGAAGCTCAGAAATGCTCGGGCTTTGACAGTTGCAACGCGTATGCGTGGCTTGGTAAATGTAGCGCGCGTCGCTGCAGCCGCAAATAAGAATATTAACAATTTTAACAGTTTCAATAAGAACGCGAAATTAATCCTAGAGTCTTCCAATTTCAACTCGGCCAGAAATGCCAATCTACTTGCAGCATACACCAAAGTTGGACAGACTAAAAAGACTTCAAACAAAAATGCATTTAATAATAAACTTAAAACATGGTTTCTGGCACGCCAAAAAAATATAAAAAATGCCGCCTCGGCATACAAGAATCCATATTGGGCCGGCAGTAAACTCAACCCAGCATCAAGAAATGCCAAGAAAGAATATCCTTATGCCAAGCGGCTCATAGAAGCTGAATATAATTTGTACAGAACCAAAAACTTGAATAGCGGTATCAGGGCGTACAAGCTCTATCTTGCCGCACTGAAACAGTTTATGTTGAACAAGGCGGCCAATAATGCTCGGAAGGCTTCACAGCCATCACCTTCCAAATATCCAAAATTGAGTGGAATTAATCAAAGAGGAAACTTACGTCAGAGAAACTGGACAAGCAAAAATCCAAATAGAACAGGGAAAGCTAATCTATACAAAAAGAAACATAGTAATGGTTTAGGTATTGGATATTATGCATGGGTAAATAATAAATATAGACCCGTTACAAATTATAATTCAAGCACAAATACAGCCACTATTTCTATGAATCCTACAGATGCATATGGGGTGGGTAAGCTTAAAGGGATTAGTACCATACAGATGAAAAAATAATTTCTCAGCCTAAATTAAATGTTCCGTTTCCTGTTGGCCGTTGCCCTCTTTTTCATTATTGCCAACCCGGCTCTCTTCAAGCTGACCCGTAAGGTGTTCGGTGGCGCGGTCGCCAGCGCAGAGGGTCTGCCCACACAGGCGGGTGTGCTCCTGCACGCACTGGTCTTCGTGCTCGCAGGCCGCTTCGTCGGCCGCTTCTCCCGCTACGCCGATGAGAGCATGTACGCAGAGGAGACCAGCTCATACGCCGACGAGACCGATAAGTACGTCGAGGAGTACGCTGACGAGCCAGAGAAGTACGCTGACGAGACCAGCGCATACGCCGAGGAGTACACCCTGACCCCAGGTGGCTATTGAAAAAAAAGTAGACTATAAATAAAGATGGGTGGCCGCGCGTTCCTTACCTTTATTCTCTTCTTCCTGGTTGCTAACCCACTCACCTACAAGATAACCCGCCGTGCCTTCTCTGGCATTGCCAGCGCTGACGGTATGCCTACCCAGGTGGGTGTGCTGCTGCACGCATTCGTTTATGTGATGCTTGCCGGCTTTCTGATGCGTCGTTACAGCCGCTATATCCCAGGCACGCTGGCCCCAGGCATGCTGGGCTCAGATTCTCCCAGCTCATACATGGCACTGGCTCCCCACGGCCACAAGCAGAAGTAAGACCGAAGGTCCTCGTGGAGAGAGAGTGAAGGCTACGCCTTCGTGGTCAGAACTCCTCATCAAAACGCACTGAATCACCCTCTTCAATCATACGTTTAGAATAATCACCGACCCTTTTTTCAAAAAAGTTGGTCTTCCCCTCCAGTGAGATGGTCTCCATCCAGGCAAAGGGGTTTTCCACATTCCAGAAGGGTTGCTTACCGAGCTGTTTCAGCAAACGGTCAGCAACATATCTGATGTACTGCTTCATCTGCTCAGAGTCCATGCCGATGAGCCTGCACGGCAGCGCCTCCGTGATAAACTCCTCCTCGAGCTCGACCGCCAGCCGCACAACGTGGACTGTCGTGCCGTAATCGCACTGGTTCTGGAGGTGCTGGTACAGTGCCACCGCAAACTCCAAGTGCGACCCCTCGTCACGGCTGATGAGCTCGTTGCTGAAGCACAGACCGGGCATCACCCCTCGTTTCTTCAGCCAGAAGATGGCACAGAACGAGCCCGAGAAAAAGATGCCCTCGACACACATGAATGCGAGTAGGCGCTGCGCAAACGGTGCACTTGGTTCCATCCAGGTCTGAGCCCAGTTCGCCTTTTTCCGTACGACCGGTACAGTCTCGATGGCCCGAAACAGACTCTCCTTTTCGACCTTATCCTGGACCAGCTTGTCAATCATGAGCGAGTAGGTCTCGCCGTGGATAGCCTCGTTGAAGCTCTGGTAGGCGTAGAACGAGCGCGCCTCTGAAATCTGAACCTCGGAACCAAAATTTAAATTGATATTTTCCATCACGATACCGTCAGAGGCGGCGAAGAATGCCAGAACCATCTTGATGAAGTGCTGCTCGTTATCATTTAGGGTTGCCCAGTCATTGAGGTCCGCGCCGAGGTCAATCTCCTCGGCTGTCCAGAACGAGCCGACCGCCTTCTTATACAGTGCCCACAGGTCTGGGTACTGGATAGGAAATGTTGTGAAACGAGTTGTTGTCGGGACCAGGATAGGGTCCGCCATACTTTAAAGTTTCTTAATACTTTTATCTGATATTCATGGTTGGCCACTTGTTGAAATTGTGGTACCGTGGCCCGTCGCTCGCCTGAAAAGCAGTTGATGGCCTGGGGTACGTAGGGGTCGTCGGCATGAAGGGTGCGCCATAGCCTGATGCTGTCGCCGGCGTAAGGTCGCTATTCATACGGGCAAGGCTCGCCTTGATGCGCTCCATCTGTCCTGCGTCCATTACTCTTTTTGTTTATTTTTTTTAAGGCTTAGGTGTTACTGGTGTATAATCGGGTTCAAATTGCGGCGGTGGTGGCTGTCTTCTAAAAAAACCCAAGGTTGGGCCAGAGGTTGCCGGTGCTGCCACTTTCGCTGTCTTCAGTGCTTCTCTTACAGTTTTTAAGTTGGATTTATTACTTAGACTATTGTAAGCAGCTTTTACAGTGTTCCCTGATGGTAATGCATTTATAGCTGCTTTAAGTTGGTCTTGTTTTTGCAAAAGAGCGACGTCTCCCTCTTCAAATAGTGAGTTTAATTTATTATAAATACCTGGCTTTTTTATAAAACCTTTTAGTTTATTAAGCACACCTGGAGTACTTTTAGATAATTCCTCTATTTTTGCTCTTACGTTATCAGGGTTTATGAATATTTTTAGTAGTTCTGGTTTCCCTGAAAGTTCCTTAATAAGTGCGTCCCTGTCCACTGCTGCACCGTTCGCGGGGTTTAAAACACTATCTATCTCACCGTAACCGTTAATGATTGTTCCAGTATTATTTTTAATAGCTGCTCTTAGTTTATTCATAGTGTTTTGTGTAGCAGCAGCAGGGGCACCGTCGGGCGCACTCAAGAAATATTTTCTTAAATTGCTATTTGGTGGAAGACTCGTGACTGCTTTCACTAGCTCATCTTCATTTCCACTGGCAAGTGCTGCTCTTACCGCATCAAGTGGGTCCTCTTTCTTAAAAAAACCATAAAGTGTTCCACCAATCATCATTGTGGCTCCAATGGCTATGAGTGAATATGCCGCCTTTTCACCCCCTGACATCTTGGGATTCTTAGTTTTGTTCTTTTGGGTCTTGACTACGCCAAGTGTTATAAACCCTGTAAGCAGCATGACGGCACCGAAAGTCGCAATTTTATATTTCTCAGACAAGAATGCCCCCGCGGCTAGACCCTTTCGGCCTCCGGCCATGAGTCCTTGCTTTGCCGCTTGGGCACTCGTTTCTAATAGGCCTACCCCTGCTTTGTAACGGTTCGCCATTGTCGGAAGAACCTTACGTAGAGCCTCCTTAATAGATGCTACAGACGCGTCGCCGTTTACATTTGTAGCCGCTGCCCAGGCTTTAAGTACTTTATCTCCTTCCGGTAATTGAGCCTCTGAAATTGCTCTAGTAATATTCTCAGTGGTTGCCGTAGACCCATTGGCTACAAGAGGTCTTATTTTTTCGTACGGGTCCTTGAATACCTCTTGAAGTTTAGTCTTGACATCTTCGCCATAATGATAAGTTCCCCCTGATAGTATAACAAGAGAACCTATAGCAAACATGACACCCATTGTAATGTCCCTTGCTCGGGCAGCTGGCCGTTTGGCGCCGTACATCGTCCGGTCAATCGCCAGACCAGTGCCTATCGCGTACGTAACCACAACGGTCAATATTCCGACAAAGTTTGGTTTTTGAAATTGATTAATGATACCAGAACCCTCACCCATAATTACACCTTTTCCGTACCGTATACCAATCGCCCCTGTCATGATACCTGTCACAACTGCGACTGCACCAAGGCCGTATGTTATCTTGCGCCCCTCATCCTGCTTCTGAGGACTTGATTTTCTGAAATTTATTTGATTGTTCACACCGACACCAATTGCCGAAATAGTGGTGAGCAAGAACACAACCAGGGTTAACCAAAATATTCTCTGAACCCCCGGGGTCGCCAGTCCTTCAGTCAGTGGCTCGGGCAAAATTTTATTGTAAAAAAAGTATCCAAGGCCGAGCAGTATCACGCCACCGATAGGCAGGGCAATTGCCGCCGCCGTGCCCGGTGACATCTTTAACTTTGACCCTGTAGCAGCGGAAGGGGGAGGATTTGGGTCATTGATAGGTGGTACCTTAACTTTGGCAGAAGCGCCACCGGCAGCTGTCCACGCCGCCTGCATAGATGCCTGGTTTGCTGCCGACAGGGCATTCTTGAGCCTCTCGTATGAATACCCAGATTCACTCGCCAGCTGTCTAAGCTGGTAGTCCGTGAGACCAATGCCACTCTGCGCATTCCCTGAAAAAATGCACTGGAGCAGCTGGTCACCATTAAGATTTCCAGCGGCACAGCTCTCTGCTCCGACTGTAAATGCCGCAGTGGTCCCAGTGGCTGCAGTTGTGCCCGTGGCCGCCGTGGCTGCAGTGGCCGCCGTGGCTGCAGTGGCTGCAGTGGTTCCGGTGGCTGCAGTGGTCCCAGTGGTCCCAGTGGCTGCAGTGGTCCCAGTGGCTGCAGTGGTCCCAGTGGCTGCAGTGGTCCCAGTGGCTGCAGTGGTCCCAGTGGCTGCAGTGGTCCCAGTGGCTGCAGTGGTTCCGGTGGTCCCAGTAGCCGCGGTGGTTCCGGTGGCTGCAGTGGTGGTGCTACTGACAGGGAATCCAGCCTGGTTACACGAGATTACCTGTACGGCATTTATACCAGGGACGCACGTGGTCACAGACGGAACAAAACTTGTAAGATTTCCAAGTTGCCCTGTCAATCTATCGAGTGCCTGTGCTTCCTTTTCTTGGCCTTGGTTGAAGTAATATCCGGCCGTGACTATATTGTCCCAGTCACCGCTGAATTTGCCAGCACTTTTGCCATCGGTGGCGTTGACCGCCGCTACACTTGTGTTTATATTTTTGAAAAGATAGTACGAGCCCGTACCGATGCCAGCGCCTGTGAGTAGGCCTGACAGAAGGCTGACGAAGACGCCTGGGTTGCCATACCCTGACACCTTACCGACGTTCGATATGATAAAGGCTGTCAGGAAAGCCCACACAATACCAAACACGATAGAAATCTTCACCGGATTTGATGCAGTTGGTGGCATTACTATATTCAGATAAAATAAATTTTCAATAATAAAGCATGGAGCGCCTCGTAAAGCGAATGAAGTTGCACCGGATTTCTGGGACAATCGTGCACCACTGTGCCCTGATGATAAAGTATCTGGAGCGAGAGGGACGCGCCGCAAAGATGGTTAAGGGGTGGTGCATCTATGGACAGGAGGCGTGCACGCACTACTGGGTGACTGACGAGACCGGAGCTGTATATGACATTGGGTACCAGCTGGGCTGTCTGTACAACCCGGAGTTGATGGCATATACACCTCAGTTATGTGAAGTGGAACCGACTGGCATCGCGTTTGCCGATGCGAACGAAAAGCAACTCAAGGCGGAGCATGAGCGTCAGTACGAGTTGTTCCACGAGGACCGCTTGACGTTCTGGCAAGAGTCCCCGAGTGATGTCCGTAGTTTTAAATTAGTTTAACAATTCGGCGTATGGGGGCCGGCAGACCCACCTTCAACACGCCGTACAGCATCTCGAACTGCGCGTTGGCGTTTTTGATTTCGATGCGTTCCAGGTGCTTGAAGTCTGGCCGTTCGGTGTGCAGCATGGTGATGAGTTTCATGGTGTACTCTGGCTTGACGTTGGCGAGGTTAACCCCCTCCAGATTGACGACCGTAATTTCTTTTAAATTTTTTGCGACACAGAACCTCTCCAGGTCAGCGACGATGGGCCTGACCATGGCTGCAATATTGTTCGCACCTTCTAGTGTTTCTGGCTGGGACTTCATGTACTCTTTGGCGAGCACCTCGACATACAGGTACTTGCCATCAGGGTAGAATTTGAGGAAATTGCACTGGGCCATACTAATTTATTTCTTTTTATTTTTATATAGAATGCAGCCGCAGGAACAGTCTCCCAAATGGCTCAAGTGGATGCCCCTCTTGGCCCTCATCGTCTCGTTCTGCTCATTCGCATTTGCACTCTTTGTTCTTTATCCATGGCACATTGAACTGTCCAAGGAGTTTACGGTCCTCTCGAAAAAAATAACGTCGTGTCAATAATAATGACGACAGCTGACGACAAGATACCAGACCCACCCTCGTGGATGAAGTGGATTCCGCTCGTAGCAATCGTGCTCAGTCTGACGATTCTCATTTTTCAGGTTCGCGTGCTGCACGGCTGGCACATGAAGCTTTCTAATCAGATGAAATATCTGAAAGGGCGGGTCTCATAGATAGACTCCGTCATAGTACTTCAGCTGCTTTTCAAGAGTCTTGATTCGTGCGATGAGCTCCTTCTCAACCTCCTCCTTGTGGTCGAGACGACGCCGAAGGCGCTCAACTTCATTCTCAAAATCCTTTGCCCTGGCCTTGTCAGCCCTGTTGTCCTGCGCCTGTACCCATGCCAAATGCGTCTTGGTCTTTTTATGGGCAGACAGGTTTTTATAAGTAAAACCAGGGCGACACTTACACGTCATAGACTCCACAAGTTCCATAACATTTTATAGTACCATTTCTTTATTTCACAGAACAATTATGAAATAAACAAATGTAGCGCTCCCGGCAGGTTTCGAACCTGCGACTTTGAGGTGCATGTGTCAAGATGCAAGCATCTTTCCTAACAGCCTCACACTCTACCAACTGAGTTACAGGAGCACGGGCATTGTGTGCCCACGAGGTTCCAGCGAGATTTGAACTCGCGTTCCGAGATGCCGCTAGGTCCGAAAACCTGTTTTCGTCAGAGTCTCGTGTACTGACCGCTATACTATGGAACCGAAATTGTTCCTGGTGAGGCTTGAACTCACGACTTCTGGTAAACACAGAACAAGTACAGAATACTTGGGTATGCATAAGACCAACACTCTAACCAACTGAGTTACAGGAACTTTCACGAGAGAAACGCGTTTCTCTCAGTCTGACCTGCCGGAATCGAACCAGCGACCTAAGGATATCCGACTATCCTGAGCAGGCTACTGGGGCCTACAGTCCTTCGCTCTACCAATTGAGCTAAGGTCAGATGGGGCTTCCCCCAATATATACTTGGGCAAATTATTTAAGTGAAGAAAAGTTGGCGAACATTGTTGTATTTAGTTCTACAAATTGGACATTTGTTAGTTGGTGGTGCTTTTGATAGACAGGCACCGCAGAAGGTGTGACCACATGGGTCAAGAAACTTTTGAACTTCTGTTTCGCAGCAGATGGGGCATGCTAGGATATCCTCGTGCTTATCCATTCTGAGAACCTTTCTGAGTGCTTCGCGTTTGCCAAGGATTTTCCGTATGTTGGTCATGTCTTCGGGCAGATTGAGTTCGAGCTCGTACTTGTCCAGCAGACCCATGTACTCATCCTTGAGAGATGTGTTGTCGAATGCCTCGGCGTTACGGCGCATCAGCTGAATGTTATCGTACTTGCGCGCGATTTCTCGTTTAGTCAAAAAGGCTTGTTTATTGCACTCGCGGTACTCATCCTCGAGCGCTTTCGTCTCCTCGAGCAGGTTGGTCCACTCCTCAGGCATCTCATACTCGATAGGCGGGTACTCTTGGTACTGGTCTTCACTTGTTTCCAGCGACGCATAGAGTTCACTCTCGAGTTCACCCTCTATAAGGGCAAAGAATGCCATACCTGAAAATATAAAAATGTTTTTAAATAATAATATGACCGCGCTTGGCAATCTTCAGAAGGGTCTGATGTTGTCAGCCTCGGCCACATATATAATTATTGGTCTTCAGGACCTTGGTCAGAAGAACCGTCGTCAGATGCCGCTCGTTCTGAGCAAGTCTCTGCTCCAGCTCACCATTGGTCTGTATCTGTTGTGGTTCTACTTGACAGTGATGCACGGCCAATAAAACTTTTTCTTTTTTTTATTAATTTTCATAAAACCTTTGCTGGCGTAGGACAGTCCATCTATAACCTGGTCAATCATGTCCCAGTCCTGGTCGTGTAGGACTGCTCGGAGCACATCCATTAAAAATTCTTTTTTATTATTTACATTTTCATGTTCAACCAGATTCATGCCATGGATGACAGTGTCCATGACCATGCGCGGTGCGTGCACATGCAGAGTAGACGCCACATCTTGAACTTTTTTTTTATATATTTCTTTTGAAGCAATTTCGAGTGCCTTGAACACATCACCACCTGACGTCTTCAGTGCATTCTCAGTTATGGCAATTTTCTCCATACTATAGTATATGGGAGCTGAAATAATATTCGGCGTTCTACTCGCCATCATGTTCACCGTGATTGGCTCTGCGACAGTCTACCAGGCTGTCATCTCGAAGGAGCAGAAGGTTGAAAACGGTCAGGTGGTGCTCAAGAGGCTCACGGCACCGCTCATGCTCCAGCTGATTCTGGGCTGCATATACATAGCTATCGGATTGGGTGTTTTTGGTGTGACAATTCCGGTCGCACAGGGGCAGAACTTAAAGATTCAGGGCTACTAAATATTAAATGAAGCATCTCATCGGACATGTTGATGGTGTCCAAATCGAGACTATTTCGCAACTCCAGGAGATTATGGACCTGGTTGCGACAGAGTGCCAATTTACAGTTGTCGGCTCGTCATTCCATCAGTTTGAACCTGTAGGTGCGACTGGCGTCCTGGTGCTGTCCGAGAGCCACTTCAGTGCGCACACATACCCCGAGGATTCCAAGGTGTACATTGACGTGTTTTGCTGTGCGCCGTCATTCGACCCAGAGCTGTGCAGCCGCGTCATCCTGAAACACTTTGGGGCGAGCCACGCGTCGTGGCAGGTGGTGAACAGGGTCTAAAGGTTTATACACACTAGTAGTAAGTATGGAATCGAGTGACCGTCAGCGCAAGAAGGAGTCGGCCCAGAAGAAAAAGAATTATTCTATTTATTCTAAAAAGACTGTTCGCATTAAGCTTAACGAGCAGTCTAAGAAAAAGTTAACGGTCTGAATAAAAGTGTACTGTACCTTTATTCGGGCCGTAGCCCTTTTGGTTTTTTGGCGGAGTCGCCTTCAGGGCCGTAGGCCCATTTTTCGCGCGCGGAGCAGAGAAGAGTACCCAAGTACATAGTACTTGACGCTTAGTTGGAGAACGCGAGGCCGCCCATGCCGGACTGGATACGCAGGATGTTGTAGTTGATGGCGAACAGCTTCTGGACGCAGTTGCCGCAGTTGCTGGGTGAGCCAGCCGTGGAGAAAGACTGGGACTTCAGGTTGACAGACACCTGGGCGTTGTCAATGCGAGAGAAGTTGCACGTGCCGGTTGGCTGGTGCTCCTCGGGCTTCAGGGCGAAGGAGTACACGTAGATGCCTGGGTAGGGGGTGCCGGTGTGGTACTGCAGGGGCTGGTACAGGTTGAAGTACTTGCCAGCCTGGGCCGCGAAACGGTCCTGGCCGTTCAGCACAATCTTGAAGCTGTACAGAGGACCGACCTCGAACTGGCCTGCGATGGGCTGGCCCTCCTCAATCCAGAACACGTTGCTTGAGCCAGTGGTGGAGGTGGCGGTGTTGGAGAACAGGTGGGGCACACCGGCAGCGTGGGGCAGCAGGTAGTTGGTGCTGGACACGTAGGCCATCAGGTTGGACGTCACGTTCACATTGGCCGTGTTGGAAGAGAAGTTCCACATGCCGTTGTAGTTGGAGCCGGTGCCGACCGCGGTGGTGGTCAGGGCGTTCTGGTAGCACCAGATAAACTCCTTGATTGGGTGGTTGAAGGACAGGCGGATCAGAGCCGGGCTGGTCTCGGATGAGGAGCCGGCAGCGATGGAGTCACCGCCGGTGTGCTGCACCTGCTCAATCAGGTACTCGTGACCCTTCTGGGCGAAGCGGCGACGCTCCTCCGTGTCCAGGTACACGTAGTTGGCCCACACCTGAATCTGGTTGGCACCAAAGTACAGGGAGTAGTAGTTGGTCAGGTCAAAGTCCAGGCGCACCTCGTGGTACTGCAGGGCAATCAGGGGCAGGTACAGGCCTGGGTTGCGGTTGAAGAAGAACAGCAGAGGCAGGTACACGTAGCCTGGGTTCTGGCTGTTGCCGCTCATGGCACCGTTGCCGCTGGTCTGGTAGGCTGGGTTGGCGAAGGTTGCCAGCTTGCCGTAGGCGTACTTGTCGGACTCGCCCAGGAAGGTCTCAGCGTACAGGCGGAACCAGGTCTGGTAGTGCTTGTCGATGCGCTGGCCACCGATGGTCAGCTCAACGGCTGCCACGGCACGCTCAGCCACCCAGTTCATGTCACCAGTGATGTTGGTAGACACCAGGTTGGCCTGAGCCGCCTGGGTCGTGCCGGTCGCCGGCTGCAGCTGCAGCCACATGTCACCGACCAGGTCGCCGTTGCGGGCAATGGTCACGGACACACGGGCGCCGTTGGCAGCGCTGCCGTTCACAGTCTGCAGGATGGCCTCCATCGCGAAGTTGGTGTGGCGCTTGTACACCGCCTGGAAGAAGGTAACCTTGGGCTGGCCCGTCAGATATACGTCCTGTGCTCCGTACGCGACGAGTTGCATAAGCCCGCCTGCCATGATTGCTTGGTACTCTTACCCAAGAAAAAAATTTAGACCCGACAATCACGCGCCCTGAGTTAAAAGTTTCACTCAAAGACAACCTAAGTATGCCCACAAGAATACCCCATCAAACCATTGACGGTGTTGAGTGCAAGAGATGTTCCCAGTGTACTCAGTGGAAAGATGTAACTGAGTACACTATTAAGTCTAGTCGTTCTGATGGCCTGTGCGATAAATGTATTCCGTGCTGGAAAGAATATAGACACTCAAGACTTGAACACGATAAGATATATCGCAAAAATAATAGGGAAAAAGTAAATACATGGAAAAGAAATGAGTTTGCTAGAAAACGTGAAAACCCTGATGAAAAATTTATTCAAAAAAGAATAAAGGAAAATATAGCTCGACGTATGCGCTTCATCTTACGCGGAACTCAAAAGAGCCAAAGGACTTGTGAGCTCCTGGGGTGTTCGCCTGAAGAGCTGAAGGCTCACCTGGAAACCACCTTTACAGAAGGCATGTCCTGGGACAACTATGGCGAATGGCACATCGACCACATAATTCCTTGTGCAGCCTTTGACCAAACTGATGATACAGAACGTATGGCCTGCTGGAACAGACGCAACCTCAGGGCCCTATGGGGGCAGGAGAATATGGAGAAGAGTGATGCCTATGACCAAGTGAAGAAAGAGACCTATATGAGCTCTTTCACACTAGTGCGCTAGAAAAAAAATAAAAAAAAATTATTTTATATAAATGTCTGCCATGAAGAAGAAGCCTGTTCAGGATATCCCAGAGGATGAGGAGATTGACCTCGAGGAGGAGGATGAGGACGAGGAGGGTCAGGACGACTTTGACATGGAGGATGGCATCGACCTGGTGGAGGCCCTGGGTCAGATGCTGTGCACTGAGGAGGGTGAGACGGTCGCAACCTCCCTGGCCAGCATCGCCACCAGCGCCGAGAAGATTGCTGCCCAGCTCGAGATGCAGAACAAAATTCTTGTAAAGATTTTTGGTGCCCTCAAGCCACCAGTGGCAACTGGAATAGTGGCACCTGCCTGAAGAGAAGTGGTACCTTCACTTAAAAAATAGTCGAGATGTATTAGTAATGGACAAGGTGCACACAATCGAGCGCGAACAGACATCCGAAAAGACGAATGAGATTCGGATGGAAATTCTACGCTCGGATGTGAGTCAGCTTGATCCGCCAAAAATGGAGGCGTTTGTCTTGCAGCTTGAGAGGAAACTGAGCCTCAACTGCAAGGGTGACAAGTTCCTACCGCTCACAGGCGGTTTCCGTCAGTTTTTTCACGACACAGAATTGGATGCAAACGGCATCCCAGTAAACCCCAACCTCGAGCACGCCGCCTCACAGAAGAATCGTTTCGTGGCGCTCTTTTCTGAGCTGTACCACCACGCAGGCGAGCTCAATATCCGCGAATCCGCAACAAAAGATGTAAACGGTGACGAGTTTCAGTTTGGCCAACGTATTACCCGTCTCATTGAGACTGTTGATGATGCGTACGAAATGATATTTAGGTATGTTCGAATGTACGAACGCATAAACCATCCCACGTACGTGCCAATCCAGGGTGACATGGACCACTCCATCTTCCGCTGCAAGACCATTGGTCCTGACGAAAAGGATGAAAACTCACCCTACCAGAAGTTGCTGCTGTACCTGCTCAACCAGTGCTACCTGCTCAAGATGCGCCGCTACGGCGACTACTGCTGCAAGCAAATCGAGACGGCTGACGGCCACCTGACCAAGGCTTGGAAGCCTGTCATGGAAATCAAGGATTTCGTGTACCACTACACCCAAAAGGAGGACAAGTACGACATGTGGCGCAACATGACCAGCAAGGGTAGCGCGGTGGCTGACGTGGTCAAGCACCTGACCAACTGTAAGGACCTGCAGTTCCCGCCAATCAAGAAGAATCGCAACGTCTGGTCGTTCCGGAACGGCATCTTTGTCGGCAAAGAGTGGGAACCGCTCCAAGGCAAATACATCTGTAGTTTTTACGAGTATGGTTCGCCCGAGATTCAGACGCTCGACCCGACTATCGTCTCGTGCAAATACTTTGACCAAGACTTTGTTACGTACGACTATATGGATGACTGGTACAATGTGCCGACACCCTTCATGCAGTCCGTGATGGACTATCAGAAGTTCTCTGAGGATGTCTGCCGCTGGATTTACGTCTTCTGCGGCCGGCTGTGCTACCAGGTGAACGATATGGACAGCTGGCAGGTTATCCCCTTCCTCAAGGGTATCGCGCAGTCAGGCAAGTCGACCATCATCACAAAAGTTTGTAAAAAGTTTTACGATTCGCAAGATGTCAAGACTCTCTCGAACAATATTGAAAAGAAGTTTGGTCTGGAGAGTATCCTGGGCGGATTCATGTTTATTAGTCCGGAGGTGAAGGGTGACTTGGCGCTCGAGCAGGCGGAGTTTCAGTCGCTGGTGTCTGGCGAGGACCTGAGCATCGCGCGCAAGTTCAAGACGGCACAGAGTCTGACGTGGGACGTGCCGGGCATCCTGGCGGGTAACGAGGTGCCCAACTGGCGCGACAACTCTGGGTCGATTCTGCGCCGCATCGTGACGTGGAACTTTGGCAAGCAGGTGCAGCAGGCTGACCCCACGCTCGAGGACAAGCTGGACACGGAGATTCCAGCCATCATGTGCAAGTGCGTGCGGGCCTACCTCGAGTACTCCCAGAAATATCACGACAAAGATATCTGGACAGTGCTACCGGCATACTTCAAGACGGTACAGACACAGGTGGCGATGGTGACCAACACGCTCCAGAACTACCTGGCGTCAGGCAAGCTCAAGTACGGCTCGGATGCAAAGGTGCCTCAGCAGCTGTTTGTGGCCGAGTTCAACAAGCACTGCCAAGAGAACAACCTGGGCAGGCCGCGCTTCAACCCGGATTTCTACGCTGGGCCGTTCAGCAGCCGAGAGCTCGAGGTGCGCCAGTTCACCGGCGAGTACAACGGCACAGCCTACGCAAACAAGCCTTTCATCTTCGGGTGTGACCTGGTCCGCGAGGCGGCCGCCTTTGATGACTACTAGGCCCTGGCAGCTGGCCCATGGGCCAGAATAAATGTTAGTAATAAATAGTATGAGTTCCGGAAAATTTCCTCGGGGACACGAGTACACGTCAGCTCTAGGCACACAAGAGAGGTTTAGACATACAGACGGAGAACTCATCACAGCCCTGTACAAGGCCAAGTACAACCCGGCCAACATGAAGAATATACGTCTCGTCAATAATGTATCCGAAATTTCAGGCTACAAAAAGGTGGGTGAAAAGGCCATGGTGCGCTTTATCAAGAATAGAAAATCACCAATTATCAGTCCTTCGGCAAATATCAATAATGTTACTCGTTGGATTCTCAAGATAAAGAGCCCTTTGGCGACCGTAAACATCTTCAAGTCTGGGGCTATCCAGATTGCGACGGCCGCACCTGTCGAACAGGTTGTGCGTTTTCTCGACCAGCACTACCTCCCGGGTCTGGCACAGACACCCGTCGAACCAGTAAAAATTGATGGACAATTCTTTTTAAATTTTGTTATTGACCTTGATGTGCTCGGTATGCTCCTGAACAAATACGTTCCTATTAAAGACTATAGTTATATGAATGAGTCAGAGTTACACCCGGGCGCCTTTCTGAAATACAAGGGTATCAAGTATCTCATTTATCAGAAGGGACAGGTTCTCTTCATGGGCACAGACCCTGATGTTATTCAGAAGGCTCCAATGATTTTTGCAGAAATATTTGAGAAATATAAAATTCCTATAGTCCACAAGAATAGCAGTCCCATCCCTGCACGCCTTATGCGGGTTAACCTACTGTCTCCTCCGCGAGCCAAGGTGAACAAGAAACAAAAGGCTCGTGAGCGTTACCAGTTTGCAGTCACCTACAGTGCCAAGAAAGAGGGGTTCTATGTGCGCCCAGGGCCAAACGGCAAGCCCCGGTTCTATCCCAACCCTGAAAACAGCAAGGCTGCGGCGGTCCTCCGCATGAAGGTGCTGCGCGCTTACACCAATGCCGGTGTCAACATCCCAAAAAATGTAAAAAATCTTTTTAATTTGGAGGGACTTGAGCTCAAGCAGAAGGTTGAGAAGAAGGAGGCCGCCCCGTCATTCAACGCTGTCAAGAATGGGTTTTACGTCAAGCCAGGCAAGGGTGGTCTCCCGCAGTACTACCGCATGCCCGAGCACATCAACAAGGCTCGACCGGGTGTTATCGAGGCGTACCGCCGCGCCGGCAAAAACATCCCACAGACGGTCAAAAATCAATTCAAGATTGGCAATGTGGGCATGCAGCTGCCTGCCGGCCACTACATCAACAAGGTGAACGGCCGGTACAGAATCAACGGCGCCTTTGCAGATGAGTACACGGACGCGCAGCTGCTCGCCATCGCCCGAAACCTGAAGATTGCACAGGCCTCCAGCGCTCTCAAGAAAGGTAGCGTCGTCCGGCTCATAGTGAACAAGCTCGGCGGCTCGCCAAACGGAAACTCTCACGCAGTCGTCAATGGCGTCCCGCACACTCTGCTCATGAATGGCCGTGTGATGCGCGGCAAGCGGGCCAAGCAGTGGAAGCTGCTCACAGCCGCCGAAAAGAATTCACTGGGCCAGAAGATTCTGCCAGCCACAAACTTCAAGGAGTGGAAGGAGAAGATACCACGTGACCAGCAGTACGAGGTGCTTCTGTCACAGGTGTACGGCAAGAAAAAGTCACCTACACCTCCTCCAGCTCCCGCACCTGTCCCCGTGCCAGTGCCACCATCGCCTTCACCCAACAAAAATTTTGGAAATATTATTAATTTAGAATTTTATATCAGCAACGCTCTCGGAAATAAGTACGAGAATCTTATCCGCAACACCAACTCGGCCAATCTGAAGAAACTCCTGAACGCACTGCCCAAGGGCAAGCGCGGCAAGCCTCTGCAGGCTGACGTGAACCGTGTCAAGATGGCATTCGTGAAGAATCTGAAGCGTACTCGCCAGCTCAATGACATCAGAAAGAAATATTATAGCAAGATTGTTGTGCCGAACAACCTGCGAAACGTCCTCGGCAGCAATGTGAACGAGTACAAGCGGCGTCTGACAACCATCGCGACGACCCTGAATAGCAAGGGTCAGTTCCCCAAACAGGCGAATGTCAAGCGGGCCATCATTACATGGGTCCGGGGCATGTACTCGCCGAGTCGTAAAACGCCCAGCGTACCACGAGTATCAGCGAAGCGCATATCGCCGCTAAAGGTGGCACGACGGGAGCCTGCATACAAACGGCCGCGCAAGGCCAAGTCGAGTAACTCGGCACCGCGACCGGTTCGCGGTCCAGCTGTCGGACCGATAAAGAAACCACCACCGAGCAACTCAAACTCGAACAATTAGGCCATTTTTGGTAGTGGAGGAGGAGGAGGAGGAGCAGCAGCGGCAGCTAAAACCTGTCGTGCCTTGTACTGCATAAACAGGTATGCGGCGCCGCTGAGCAATGCAGCGATAATAAGACCGTAAACATACCACTTAATTTTGTTCCACAGAGCTCCAGCCACACCACCGACCGCCTTGCTCACCTTCTGAGCTCCAGCCTTGATGGTCGACCCTGTCTTTTTTGCGCTTGTGCGCACACCCGCCTTAGTTGCGCTGGCAGCACCCTTGAGACGCGCTCCCATTGAGGTTTTCACCTTGAAAGTACCACCGTTGCCTGAAGTGGTGACTGGTGTGGCTGGCTTTATGTACACTTCATTTCGCGTGCGATACTCTGGGTCTGTGTAGGTCCCGTCGAACGGTGTCCCTGAAACAGTAATCTTGTCAGACTTGGCGAGAGACAGTGCTGGTGAGTACTTGATAGAAACCTTGGACGGGTCGCTCTCAAGTGGTCCCCAGTTGTTAATTTTGTACTCGGTCTTTTCAACTTTCTTTGCTGCGAGGGCTGCTCCTCCTCCTGCAGCGATAGATAGTGGAGCAGCCACAGCGAGTAAAGCCGCCTTTGCAATATTCCCTGGTTTGGCGACAGACTTTACTTTGCTGACTATAGCAGCAGGCTTGGCGACAGACTTTACTTTGGACTTGACTTTGCTAAGAATGCCCATTAATATTATAACACTAAATTAATTTCATCAAGTCAAAGGTCTTGTGGAGCAGGTTGAACAGCTCGTTCCTGGAGGTCACCTTCTTGGGGTCCACAATCTCAAATTCTACGTGGTAGGTCGTGTCCTCGTCACAATCCTTGTCGTCTGGGTCGCCCTTCATGATGCTCATGTCGATGGACAGATTCTTGCGGACAAACGACCAGCGGTGCTTCGTCTTGCTCGAGGAAGCTTCTGTGTCGTCGCCCCATTCGCACGGCTCTTCTGTGCTGACTGAGAGCCTGATATCGAACGGACGGTCCTCGAGCGGAAAGTCAGCCTTGGCCAAACTCTTCTTCTGAATAGCAACCTGCTCGTCCGTCTTTTCGTTGATAGACACGCGCTTGTTCGACCCCTTGGGGCCGTAGTACACCGTCAGCTCACTCTCGTTCACCTGCTCCCACTCTGTGTACTTCTGTAGCCCATGCATGAGCTTGTCGAACGTCTCCTTGCCGACATTCGTGTCAAAGTTTCGGCCGGTACGCCCTAGCCGCCACTCAATCTCTACATTTGGCCGTTCCCTGTAGAGATTGATTGGAGTTGACCATTCGTTGTACAGTGCGCTAATCATCTTAAAAGATAGTGGACACTCTTTTTTAAGAGAATGCGAGGTCTTCGCAACTGTGGAAATACGTGTTACTTCAACACTGCTATTCAGTGTCTGGCACATGTTCCCCAACTTAGCAACCATCTTATGAAGAACAAGTACAAGGGTGAATGTCCGGTGACTAGGGAATATCAGCTCCTGGTCAGGGAACTGTTCAACAAGTCTGAGTCTAGAGCAGCCTGCCCACTGCCCCTCATTGGAGCGTTCAGGGCCAAGTTTCTTCGGTTCGACAATCAGTACCAACATGATTCCCAAGAGGTTATCCTGTGTCTGATTGATATGTTCGAGGAGACTCTTGGAAAAGAATTTATAAAAAATATTTTTAATGGCGAGGAGACTACAGAGACTGTATACCCCGGAGGCAAGTCAGTGTACCGGAACGATTTCGTCACTATGCTGTTCCACCTGTCGGGCGGGACAGTCGACCTCATGGACCTTGTAAAAAATAAAAATAATTTTCAAAAAATTTTAGGATACAAGGATGACAGTGGGGTGGAGCATGCCGAGGCTGAGACCCGCACCACGGTGACCCGATGGCCAGAAATTATTTCATTTACTTTTGGGATGTACGACCAGAAGACTGTTGTCAAGATTCCCCCAGAGTTTGAGGGCAAGCGACTGTTTGCGGCAGTAGTCCACCAAGGAGGTGTGAACGGCGGTCACTACGCACTGGCCGTCAAGCGACACGATGTCTGGTACCTGAAAGATGACGAGTCGATTCTGAAGCTGAGCGAGCCGCCGATGAATGGCCATTTTTATATGGTGTGGTATAGATAGAGAGAGATGTACCCGATACTCGATGACCTGTACATCGCCTCTTATAATGATGTCAAGTATAGCGGCCAGTTTGACAGTTCAACCTTTGCGGTTGTAAACTGTACAAAAAATTTAAAAATGTTAGGTCACGGCATGCGCATCGCTGTCGATGACGACCGGACCTACGAGAGCAACATGATTCTGTACAACAGTTTCCCCTTTGTGTGCCAGTGGATAAAGCAGCGTCTGGATGACGGCCAACCGGTCGTGGTTCACTGTCACGCGGGTCAGCAGCGCAGTGCAGGGGTGATGGCAGCCTACCTAATGTGGAGCAGGGGTATGAGTCTGGAGCAGTCTGTGACGTACATCAAGCTCTGCAAGCCGGATGCCTTTTTGTACGATGTCAACTTCAGAGAGGCGCTTGAAAAATGGGGTAAAGCTTTGGCGTAAAGTAATTGTAAGAAATATGTTCAGTCACTATACGAGTATGTTCTACGGTCTTGTGGCTATGGCCGGGCAAGGTACGTGGTTCTGCCCGGTGTATACAGCTCTGATGGGTGTTTCGACTGTGGTACAGTCCAAGGCGCGCGAAGAATATCGGGGCAAGCAGGCGGTCACTAAGCTGATGTACGGACTCGAATACCTGACACTCTGGAAGACCATCTATACGTGTGCGCTGTGGCCACAGTCAGTCTGGACTGTCCCGTACATCATCTCTGGATTGTATGCGGTTCGGATATATCACAAGACGCGACAGGTGGGGATACCAGGACGCGTCGCGTATATGGGGGTCCATGTGGCTGGCACCATCGGGTCACTGTGCCTACTGATGAATAAGCCTGACAGTCCAAAAAAACTTCTGGACTTAATGTAATATGCACGGGCTATTGGTCCTGTACACCCTTGTCGCCGCTATGTATGTATATGTACTAGTCTATAGGCCGACTAATTCTTATTATGGGCCTCGGCGCCGTAGAATTAGTCCCCGTCGGGCACCTCCACCTCGGGTGGTGGCTCGTCGTCAGGCAACTGCGGCTCGTCGTCGGGCAGCAATCGCCGCAGCTGCAGTAGCAGCACCAGCAGCTGTAGTGGCCGCCGCACCAATTGAGACCAATCCTGTAGAGGCTCCACCACCGCCACCAGCCCAGGCACCGATGATGACACCAGAGACTGTACCCGCGCCTCCACCAGATGTTGCACCCCCGCCCCCACCCGAGCCAACCCCCGAGCCAGAAGCGGCCCCTATGGATTATTCAGCAATGATGTCAACCTACATGTCCGAGTATTAAAAAAATAGGCTTACTATAATGGATGGAGTTTTAGTTGCGTACACGCTTGTAGCCATGATGTACATATATGTACTGTTATACAGCCCGTCAGTTTCTTATTATAGGCGTGGTCGTAAAATCGCTCGCTTGGCACCTCGTCGCAGCCGCCGTCAGGCAGCCGTAGCAGCAGCACCAGCGGCCGTAGCCGTAGCAGCACCAGCGGCAGCGGTGGCAGCAGCACCAGAGCCAGAGGATGCTCCAGTAGAAGAGTATTCATACGAGTATCCCTCACTGTACTAGAACCAGTGTCTAATAAGTGCCGAAAAGACGAGAAGCATATAAAGAGACATTAGGAATTGAATTTTCTTGGATTTGAGGCGATGGGTAGAACCAGCGAGTGTAAATGACGACACGGTCATTATAAAAATTTCAGAAAATCTATCGACTGGTTTTAAAGACAAACCTTCTATATCTTCACCTGTAGCCCAGCTGAAAATAAAGAGTGAAAAGACGAGATTGAACGCAATGAAAGTCGATAAAAGATGAGCAAATGTCTTCATTACTTACAGTACACTAAGAAATTCGTCCAGCTGGATATTCTCTCGGATGTTGACGATGGTGCGGGAGTACGTGCGGCGGTTGTTCGGGTAAGTCTTGTCTGTCCGCAGCTTGACTGGGTACCAGCCCTTGGTCCCATAGCCGCATTCAACAATCGCACCCGGTGCTGCGTCTTTGAGCGTGCTCGAGGGGTACAGCGACGCCTCTTGGTACAGCTCACCCCTGTCTTGGACACAGAGGTCCCAGCCGTTGACTGGGTGCCAGTTCTGCAGCGAAAAGTCTATCGTGATGCGGTCGCGCGGCTTCCACTTGAACATGGTCTCGTGCGTGCCTATCCGAATGGGTTCGAGCACTGGCGTGAGCACAATGCCGTCAGTCTCGTACGGGAAACTGTCCAGAGCTGGTAGGGCACTGATAGCCTCGAGTGGAAGCATCTTCTTGACCCGAACCTCTACAGGATTCTTGGCAGACTTGATAATGCCTCGGACCACCTTGGTTGCTCTTTCCAGCCTCTCAGTCAGAGGCTCGCGCCGCAAGTCAGTCCCGTTCACCTGGACAGCGTCATAGACCATATAGAGCGACTTGCCATCCTTGGCGTCTACCAGCTCCCCATCCAGGATGGTTTGGCGCGGAATGGTCAGAGACAGATAGAACGCCTTGAACGCACGGTCCGTGATGGCGCACACCTTGTTCCCATCTGCAGAGGTGAAGCATACCAGCATGTACCGGGTGCCGTCAGTCTTTTCGCACACAACGTACGGCTGCCGTTTGAGCAGTGGAAAGTGGCGCCGCTCGATGCTCACTGGCTGCGGCCCTGGGAACCGCTCAGGGTCATCCGATTCCCAGGACTGCTGAATATAAGTTTTCATTTCTTTTGTGTGTTCGGCCGTCAGGGGCTTCATCTTTTCTCTTGTTCAACTTGTGTCTACTTGTTTAACTGAACACCTGACGCCTCTAGGATGTTCCCGAGGCACTCGTACGTATAGTGGCAGATGACAGTCGCAGACGTCAGGGCACCAATCTTGATGCCAATCTTTTGGAGTGTCCCGAACATCTCTTCGTCACTGACTGTAGGTAACTTCACTGGGATTTTGTCACCGCGCAGTTTCTTGTCGACCGGCTTCGAGTCCATGGCCCATACGCGTGCTGTTGTCTTGGTCACCTCGTACACGTCACCGTACAGCTTGCGACCCACCTCTGTATCAAAGTGAAGCCCGCGCTGATTCTCCCCTTCGGTAGAGCCAGCCAGCGTCTTTTTGCGGAACATGTCCCAGTCGATATTCTCCCGGACGGCCGGGTACACCATCATCTGCACCCCCTTGTCAAACGGCTGAATCAGGGTGTTCAGCGACTCGCTGTCCAGATTCGTCGCATAGTCAAAGAATACGAGCCGGTCACCCGACTTGATGAGCTTTGGAATGGCTGACCGGTCATCGATAAAATTTACATTTATATGTTTTCCTTGCATCATGCACAATCCATTCAGGTTAAGGAGTGAATGGAGTGTCGTCACGGCTATAGAACGGTTGCGACACATAAGAAGAGCGTGCACGACGCTCATTGTGTTTTTATAAATTTTAATCTTTAGCTAAAGTATGGCAGGGCCTCCTTACTCTAAAAAGGTTTTAAAAAAATCACAGCTCTCGTATAACCCCCGAGGTCTCCCTAAGAATAAAAATAACGTAAAAAGATGGCTAGAATCCATCAATCGCGTAACTATACCAAAGAAGAATATAAACAAGCTGAAATGGAACGGGAAGATGTACACGTTCAAAGGGATAATTGTGAATAGAATTTATCTTCCAAGTATCGTGAAGCAGCGTATAGCGTGGGGGAAGAAACTTGAACGTTTAAAGAGGAATGGGCCAAGGTTTGGAATAGCGGGGGCGCGTGCAGCCGGGTTCAGAATGCTGACCAAAAAACCTTGGCGAGTTCCTATTCGGCGCTAAGCCTATTCTTAAGTACTCCAAAGAAACGGATATTGCCGACGTGGCCAAGGACTGTGGTGACGTCAGCGTAAATCTTGCCACCCATCTGCTGCCAGCGCCGGCAGAACGCATAGTCCTCTGACAGGTAGCGGCGGTTCACCGGGTCAATCATACAGTCGAACACGGCGCAGTAATTCTCAAAATCGCGATTCTGGTGGTCGTTCAGACAGTTGAGCTCGGGGTAAGCCTCGAACATGCGCGTAAACACATCACGCTTAATGAGCATGAACCCTGTCGGGCCATCGAGCACCTCTGCAAACCCATCAACTACGGGCGTATTAGGGTACTTGAAATTCATTACGAGCGAACTCACAATCTTGTTTGGGTCGCGCGTGTCGCCCGCCTTGATGGCTGCATCAGCCTGGTTCCACATAATAGTCTTTTTGGGGTAGGCTGCACAGGACACGTCATGGCCCGACTTGAGCAGCCGGATAACCGCCTCTGGGTCAAAGTGGACATCGGCATCGATAAACATAAAGTGAGTACAGTCAGTCTTCTGATAAAAACGGGCTACGGCTATGTTACGCGCGCGGTGGACAAGGGACTCGTTTTCGGTAGTATCCAACATCATATGAATTCTATTCATTGCACACACGCGCTGGAGCTTCATCAGTGACTCGGCATAGTGCTGTAGACACAGTCCACCGTAGCAGGGTGTGGACACCATCAGCTTAATCCCCTCCATTATCTGAAACTTGTCAAGAGTCCTTATTTGTTGAGTTCGGCTCTAACTATTGGCTCCAACTTTGAGAGAGTTGGCATAGAGACGTCACAAATCTCGCAAATCTCCTTCTTGGACAGCTTGCCGTCGAGCAGCACGAAGATGACCGCGCACGCCACCGCCTTTGGTGTCCGGCCCTGCAGCTTGACGCACGGCTCCAAGCGCTGACAGGTGTTGACGCACTTCATCTTGACACGCCCCTTGTCCTCCACCTCGATGCTGTTGAAGAAACGCGTCACCAGGTCCTTGGGCATGGTCATGTGCACCTCTGTTGTGTCCGGGTTCTGCTCCTTGAACTTGTCGGTCGTTCGCGAGATGTCGCGCTCCTGGATGCCGAACGCGTCCGATATCTCCTTGCTTGTACGATTCACGCCCGCCTCCTTACACGCCTGGAAGATGCAGTTCGCCTTGATGCCTGCGCGGACCGCCCCGCGGCAGAGCACCGCTTCGACAAACTTCTTGTACTTTATTTTGGCCGAGTACATGATGTTGTCCGGTAGGCCGAGGTGCACCCGGTTAATGTGTTCCATCTCTTGATAGGCCAGGTAGAGCGCGCGGTCCTGGTGCTTGTTCGAGAGGAAAAAGTCCATCACAGACATACGAGTCTGTTTCTTGACTCGCATGTTACACCCCAGGTTCCAGGCGGCACTGAAGTGGTCCAGGTTGGTCGGCATCCCTACACGCGAGGGGTCCGAAACTTCACCGTCGTCACCCATGCCCCCGTTCCACTCTGGCTCGTCAGATACGTATGCATCGTCACACCGCCCGCAGCTTGGACAAACAGGGAGGTCCCCGGCCAGAGTGAATCCGTTGAACTCGTCATAAACAAACTGTCTGTACTCTCCGCACTCACACGTGCTGAACGAGTCGAATCGGCAGGCGGGGAACTCGGCCGGCTCAGGCGGGGCGCGAAGCTGGTCGAACTGTTCCCAGGATACAGCGAGCACATCTGTCATTTGGTTGAACATCGCTTCGCTCGTGCCCCACTGAAGGGAACACCGCCTGGTTTCTTCCTGCGCTTTAGTAGGGTTTAAAAAAGATATAGCACTGTTAATGGAGGACGAGACTAACACTTTCGCTTCCCTGTCTTCCAACTGGGTCTACCTGCTGATTGCCGCTCTGGCACTCGTGGTGGGCTACTTTGTGTACAAGCGCTACTTTGGTGCCAAGACGGGTGGCGCAGTCAGCTTCGCCTCCCCCCTGTCAGCTCCCCCAGCCGCCGGCGCCGCTCCCCCAGCTCCAGCCGCCGCCCCAGAGGCTGAGGTGGAGGAGTACGAGGAGGAGGATGACGAGAAGGAGGACTAAACCTGGACCACCCCATACTTGACGCACTTTCGGTAATCCCAGTAAATATCTTTCATAAATAGTTTGTCCAGAACCCCACTCGGTATGTTTGTATATTTTTCATAAATCTTTTTAAAATTTTTCATAAATCTGTCGTAATTCCCCACCTGCTCCTTCAGGTCGCTGTACTTTTCCCAACTTCCATCTGTGTTCACTTGATGAATGAGCACATATGAATGTTGATGCATACGGCGCTCGTCCCCTGCCAGCAGCATCATAGTGGCTGCCGATGCACAGATACCGTCAGCAACTGTCGTCACGTGGCTCGGGCATTTTTGGATATGGTCCATAGCACTGAGACCCGCCCAGAGGTCCCCGCCATTGCTGTGAATGTAAACTGTGATGCGGTCGTGCTCCTTGGCCAGCTGACGCAACTTCATGTTAAACTCGAGAACAGTTACATCGGACACCTCGCAGTAGAAGAAGATTTCATTACCCTGAACCTTCACAAATGAGTCCTCGTCGTTTTGTTCAGTCATACTTAGGTCTTGAGGGCCTTTTTTAGCTGACCCACCGGGTCACTTCGGGTCAACATTTTAGCGCCTTTTTTAGCTGAGTCATAATCCGTGGTTTGATTTTGTTCACTATGGCCAGGTGGTTCAGAATGTCCAAGTCCTGACTATCAAAATTATACTGTCTGAGCATAGTCGGGTCCCCATTCTGACAGTAGTCCCGTATCACCATGAGGCTGTCGACATCCAATTTCTTTTGAACAATATTTCTAAATTTCTTTTGGCGCATACACATGTTCTGGTATTTGGTCCACATACTCCCTGGTCTCAGCTTTTCTGCATCGAGGCGGTGCCCTATCATCCGCGCAGGGTACATGACTGCGTGCAGGTTGAAGAATGGCAAGAGGTGCCAGTTGCCGTCGTAGATGGTCTCGTCCAGTCTTCCTGCCAGACTTAGGTGGTCGGCCAGCTCTGCGTAAAAGTCCATATTCTCGTCCGGTGTATCCACATAGTTTTCTTGGACAACTCCCCACATGTACCCGTGCTCGCACAGCGATTCGCCTATGTTGTCATAGACCTCATCCTCGCCACCCTTGCACAACAATCCGTAAATAAAATTTTTAGGCGACTCGAAAACATCCCTCTCACCAACACTGTCGAACGACAGACTACTAACGAGCACGTGCAGGTTCCCCCCGCACTGGACTGCTAACCGGTGCACCTTTTCAGGGTCGTCACAATATTTTTTACCAATTGTTTTGAGCTGTTCAAGTGTACGGTCCTCCCATTGCACCACCAGAAACTCGAAATCCTCTTTAATAGGTTCGGGAGATATGATGATGGTCAGGGAGCTGTTGAGCGGTCCCGTGAGCTCGCGCGCTCCAATCAGCTCACAGACTATATTCCAGTCGTCTATGATGACGGGCAGGTTGGTGCACGAGGCGCGCTCCATAAAGGAGATGGTCGACTGCTTACCCCTGAGCGTGTCATAGTCGAGTTCTAAATAATTTGTAAAATAGTTTCGGACACCGGTCGACTTACCTGAGCCTGGGTTGCCCCAGACGTTGACTATAGCGGGGCCGGGACCGAGGGGAGACTCTGAGACGGGTTTGGTTTTGAGAAAGCGGTCCATATCTATTACACTAGTCTACTGTTTAAGTAGAGCCATCCGACCTCTAGGAGCGTGACCCTTCGGGTCACTGTTTAAGCCGCAGAATCTCCTGGAGGACCAAGTCGATGGGAATATTCTTGTGAGAGTTGAGCATGTACGACTTGGTCAGCATGTTCTTCGCCACGCAGTGCATATGCATGTGGCCCACGCTGTGCAGCGGGTCCGGGTGGAAGCAGTAGGCCATATCGCGGCTCGTCGTGTCGCTGTGCAGAGTCGTCAGGTTGCGCAGGAACTGGGCCCGCAGGTCCTGCGTCTCGAGCAGAGGCACATACTGGCACGTGAGCTGGTAGCCCAGTTCCTCCCGGAAGCTAGGCGTATTCATAAGCCGGTTCACAGTCTCGTACATATGGGTAATCAGGCCATAGTCGGTCGGGAGCGCCGTCTTGTAGTTGTAGATGCGCTCGAGAGGCACCGCCAAGAGGTGTACGAAGGACATGCCGGCGCGCTCCTCCTTGCCAGCGTACAGCTCAGTGAAGGGCGAGGCCACGTTGAGGTACAGGGCGAACCTGTCGTCCCGGTACAAGTTCGGGAAGTTGTTGTCATTCATATGGGTGAAGACTGGGGCCTGGGGGTGCGCGTGGATAGTCTTGAAGGGCGGCGGCAGAGCCATACCCTTGAGTAGGGTCCACGAAGGGTCCGCATCCTCGAAGGGCTTCTGGGCGCGGAAAGCAGCAGCCTGCTCATAAAGGGAAGCCATTTGGTTTTGGTTTGACTCTGCTGTCGCTCGTGGCTCACTGTAGGGAACATCGCCCAATCCACACCATCCTCTCTGGCTGGAATACAGTATCAACCAGGTCAACCCGTGGGGTGGGTGGCCACTCGTACTCACCATCGTCCATGGCATCCACGATTCCCTGCATTCTGTAGATGAGTTGAGAAACGAATTCAACCTTTGTAGAAAGGCACATGGGCTCTTCGTATTCGAAGTCGTTCGAGTCAACCATCGACCGCATTTTCAGAACTGCTTTTTGCCCAATAATCTCGTAGATGCTTAGACCGTTCGGGTAAAACTCGTGACCATGACGCCATTCAGTCTCCGGAAACTTGGGGTAGGCATCCTTGACGAAGGACTCGAGCTCCGTTAGAGTGTCAAAGTACCAGCTCCGGTCGCAGCCAGGGCAGTCGTAGCGGGAGAACTTCAGCAAGTAGGAGGAGGCCATTTGTTTTTGGTTTGAATGTACTGTCGGGCCTGCTCAACTGGAGGGAACAGTCCTCCCTTTGTTCAGGGCCGTAGGCCCTGCTTCCTTGAAGAAAGGAAGGCTTCGCCTTCATAGAGGTTTTTTTTTCAGGACCACAAGTAGGATGGAAGAGGACGAGTCTTTGACACGTCAGGTGATGTCTATGGTACTTGAGAACCAGGCGCTGTTCCCGTACTTGGTCGGGTGGGCCGCATTCAACGTGGTCATTCTCATCCTGTTGGTCTACATCGCCATAAGATTAACTCTTGGACAAAAGTAATATGCAAAAAATTATTGTGCAGCGCAACCCGAACAGGGTCCACAAGTTCAGGGCAGTGTTCCCAGACGGGCGGACAGTGCTGTTTGGGGCGCGTGGCTACTCCGACTACACGAAGCACAAGGATGCGAAGCGCAAGGCGCGCTATGTCATCAGGCACAAGCGCCGGGAAAACTGGAGGGCGTCCGGGAGGTACACAGCGGGGTTTTGGTCACGGTGGCTCCTGTGGTCAGTCCCGTCTCTCAGGGGAGCTGTGCACAGAACCGAACAGGCGCTTGGTGGGAAATATAAAATATTTATAAAATAATAATGGAGGCAGTAGTGAACGCAGCGAATCGTAACTTTACCGCTGACGTAGGAGTTTTTATAGGATTTCTACTCATGGTGGCTGGAGCTCTTGTATATGGGGCTTACAGAAGCTTTATTGGTAACAAACAAAAGGAACGCTCAAAAGCTCTCGGTGTATTAGCGCTCATAGGCGCTGTCCTGTTTCTTTTTCTTGCAGTTAAATCTTTCAATAAGAGATATGGCTTTAAGAATTGGGTTGGTATGGGAGTGAATCGCGCCAAGGCTGGTATCCAGGCTGGTCAGAACCGTTTCGCGGCCATGCGTGCGCCAGCTCCTGGACCGGGCCCAGTAGCACCAGTTCCAGCTCCTACAATGTAAAAAATATCAGTACATATAAATATGCCTAGTTTGTCCCCTCGGTCAAAGGAGGCCCGGATAAAGACTCTCGAAAATCAGGCTGCGAGATTACGTAATCAGGTTAAAGCTTTATCGGTAGAGTATAGAACGAAACGTGAAGCAACGCTTCTCAATAAACGTCAGAAACTGCTTCTCAATCTTAAACGTGCAAATAGCAATGTCAGACGCGCGCGTTCGGCAGCGGCAAAAAAGCGCGCAGCGACAGCAGCCGCCACTCGCAGACTTAATGCTGCGATTAATCAGCAGCTTGTAAATTTAACAAAACAGGGCTATCAGGTGAAAGGTGTCCAGATGCGCGGCCCTCCGATGAGACGCTAATGGCCCTACGGGCCATACTTAGGCAAACTGAGAGTCTGTCCGTGACAGAGCAGCAGACAGCTGCGTAAATGCATCAGGAGTACGGGTCGCATCGTAGTTTAGCGTGCGCGCCGGGGAAATCCCCAATGACTCCGCCTCATCAAAGGCGTCGTGATTGGCACCCAGATACATGAAAACCCAACCATCCTTTTCCTTCTGTTCGACCAGGTCCTTGATGTGCGCCTTGGTGTACGTCTTTGACGCATTCTCGAGCCCGTCAGTCAGGATTATGACTGTCGGTGCCGTTGGACTCTTGCAATCCTTGATGGCTCGGCCCATAGCGTCCAGGAGCGCCGTAGACCCGCGTGGCACAAACGTCTCGCGCGTCAGGGGCACCACCTCCGCGATGGGCTTGGCCGTGTAGAGCACGGTATACTCGTGGTCGAATTGCACAAGGGTCATGGTCCCGCCAAGCTCCTTCTGCGACTCGACAAAGCTGTTGTAACCGCCGATGGTGTCGTCCCAGCACGACTCCATAGAGCCAGAACGGTCGAGGATGAAAATACGCTCCATTGTTTGTGATACTTATACCTAGGGCCTTCCCTTTACATGAAGAAAAAGACAAATGCGAGCACAGCTGCCAAGAGTCCCAATATATACTTTAGAGGCTTTGATTTATTATCCTTTGATGCGAGTGCCGCCTTTGGATCTGCAGATTTCTGTGCGCCAGCCACTGCCGCTGCCGGTACACCCTCTGCGACTGCCACCTGCTCCTGATTGAGCTTCGCCTCCATGCCAGCCGCGACTTCTTTCGTCGCTGGATTTTCTTTAGCCTTGTCTATTTCTTTCTGGGCAGCCTCGGCTGCCGTCTGGGATGCCAGAACTGTAACAGCGTCGTTCAGTTTCTTCTCTTCGGCCGCCTTGACATTCATTGCCGCCTTGAGTTCCTTTTCAGCCTTGTCAACTGCAGCCTTGGCCTTCTTCTTCTCTTCGGGTGTGACGGCCGCCTTGAGTTTATCTATAGCACCCCTCTTTTCAGCCTCTTTCATAACTTCTGTAGTTATGGCACGGTTGACTGCCCCCCTGGCCACATTCGTAGCAACTTTAGCAGCAGCTCCAACTCCAGGAACAAACATAACAGCGACACCAGCTAGAGAAGCCATATTCGTTGCTATACAGACCTTGTCGTTCGGCTTGCACTTTGATAGCGCCTTGCCAGATGTCACGGCCGTCTCAGCACCTGAAACCCTGTAAAGTGCTTTTCCAAATGATTTGCCCATCTTTGACGGGTCGCCGCTCGCGAGCTCGTTCGGGTCGACACCAATAACAGCCTTGGTCGCCGCCTTGAGCCCTTTTTTCACTTTACCGCCTGACGCTGCATCTGTCGCGTTGAGCGTAACGCCAACTGCACTCACGGACAAAGCCATCTTCCCTACAGATGTTGCCAGACCCGTCATTCCTTTGGCGATACACTTGGAATCCCCTGGCTTGCACTTCCCGAGCGTCTTCCCAGCTGACGCTATACCCTTTGCCGAATTCACCACACCTGACTTGATACCTTCGCCAGCCTTTTTAAAGGCTTGGGTTACAGCTTTTGGATTAACTGGTTTGACTTTTGGTGGCGAAATTTTTGGTAGTGGTTTTGGTTTTGGTATCGAAATTTTCTTTACCTTGGGTAAACCCATTCCTAATAATATGAAGGATAATAATAAATGGAAATATATTTCCTGAGCAGGCAGCAGACTGCTGATTTCCTGGGGTCTGACAGGGATGGTTTTATCCAGAGACTCACTCGGTGTGACCTCAAGGCTAGGCAGTGCCTGTCGCACGACGAGTACCGTCAGGTGGCTGTTCTCAGTGCTGATGAGTTCACCCCGGATGAAAAAAATAATTTAAAATATTTTTGCAGAAAGGCGAACAGCTGGTTCACAGGTATGCCCAACGTCCCATGGGTGTTTGCCAAGGCGCAGTACGAGCAGGGTCTGCCTCACACGCGCGGCAATGTCATCTTTCTGAACGGTCTCTACGACACCGAGACTCTGGTCCATGAGCGAGTCCACATCTACCAAAAGATGATGCCGAGTCTGTGCCAAGAGGCTTATAGGGGTTACGTACAAGTGTCCGGGTCGGATGAATTGTATCGTTCGAACCCGGACACTGATAGTAGGTTGTGGAGACGCGGCGGCGTCTTGTGTGGAAAATTTTATAATTCAAAATGTCCTATGAGTATTCAAGATTGTTCGCAGCGAGCGCGGCACCCCCTAGAGGCGCAGGCTTACAACTGGGAGCGACTGTGACCCTTTAGAACAGAGCCACGCGGCCCATGCGCTTACGCATCGTCACGCGCTTCTTGGCCGGCACCTTCTTGGGGCGAATCTTGAGTGGCACGTTGGCCAGGCTCTTGATGAGCGCGCCCTGCATGTAGCGAGCCTTGCGCTGGTACAGGCTCTTGCTGCCATCCTTAATCACGTAGCTGCCGCGGCTCGTCTTGAAGAAAACGCGGCCACCCTTGTTGGCAAAGTTGGTGCTGGACATTGCCTGGGTCTTGCGCTGGCGGCGTGGGCCAATCTTGCGCGTGTACTTGCGCTTGGCAGCCTTGGGTGGGCTGGGGGTGGCTGGCTTCTTCACCTCGCGGGTCACCTTCTTGCCCTTGACCACGCGGGTGTACACCCAGCGGGTGCCGGTCCAGCGCAGAGTGACGCGGTTGGTCTTGGTCAGCATGTGACCGGTCGTGTTGTACAGGTTCCCTGATGGGACGGATGGCATTTTAATATTTCCTGATATTTTTTTCCAGGACTCTGATAGAAGTCCAGTACTTCTGATGGTCGGGCTCCAGGACAGGGTGCAAGCCCTCCTGAGCACACATAAACCTGAAGAATCTTTCTATGTTTTCGACCTCGGTCAGGTCAAACAGGCGTACAAAGAGTGGACGCGGGTATTCCCGACCATCCGTCCATTCTACGCAGTCAAGTGTAACCCGAACAAGCGGGTACTCAAGACCCTTGCACGGCTCGGAGCGTCGTTCGACTGTGCAAGTCCAGTAGAGATTGAGACTGTCCTGAGTCTGGGTGTCACTCCAGACCGTATCATCTACGCAAACCCCTGTAAACATCCTGGGGCTATTGAGTTCGCTGCAGCCCATGACGTCTGCATGACCACCTTCGACTCACTCTGCGAACTGGAGAAAGTGCATAAAATTGCGCCAGGTATGCAGCTGGTCCTCAGAATCCGCGCTGACGACCCCACCGCACAGTGTGCACTCGGGAACAAGTACGGTGCAGAGGCGGATACCATCGAGGAACTCTGTCAGCGAGCCTCTGAGCTGGGCCTCAGTATCGTCGGCGTGTCGTTCCACGTCGGCAGTGGCGCCCGGGACACCTCTGCCCATGCTCGTGCCATAGAAAAATCTTTTGAAACTTTTCAGTTGGCCAAGGCCCATGGGCACTCCCCATGGCTACTCGACATTGGTGGTGGCTTCACTTCTGACATTGGTCAATTTTCTGAAAAAATTAATAAAAAACTTTTTGAATTATTCCCGGGGGTGACAGTCATTGCTGAGCCGGGTCGGTACATTGCCGAACGGATAGGCACACTCGTGACACCGGTCATTGGTGTCAAGGGTGAGTCTCTGACTATAGATGAATCCCTGTACGGCGCATTCAACTGTATTTTGTTTGACCATGCCAAGCCAGAACCTCTGGTCGTCTCTGACAAAATTAAAAAAAATAAAATTCTTTTTGGGTGTACCTGTGACGGGATGGATACCATCTCGACCAGTATCCAGCTGCCGGACATGGAGGTCGGAGACTGGATTATATGGCCGCGGATGGGTGCCTATACCCTAGCAGCCACCACTGCATTCAACGGTATTCAGTTTAATAAAAGAAAAATTTATTATTTTTAGTGTGCTGCTATACCCCGCCCGTGTCCAGCTCCGCCATTATTTGACCTGTTATTTTTTCTACGTTTTGGGCTAGGTGTATTTGACGGACGGTTTACTCCATAGTTGTTGTTGTTGTTGTTGTTGCTGTTATTATTTCTCTTTCTCCGAGTTTCTCCTCTCTTACCGGGGCTTCCTCTACCTGTGATAGTTTTAGGTGGACGGATGCGTGGAAGGATGTTGTTAGGAAGTATAACATTATTTGGATTAACACCTTTTCCATAATTTACATTCAAAGGTTTTGTACCGTAAAACTTTTTAGGAGATACGGCACGTGGAAGTCTTGTATTATGTGGCGCAACTGCTCCTGCTGTCATAGCAGAAACTGTACCTACTGTACGTCTAACTTCGTTTAGAATAGCGCCCAACTGACGGGCTGTAATAACCTGTATTCCTCCATGTGTTACTTTAATAAAATGACCACTCTTTGTTGGTCCTTTCCAACCACCTGGATAATTACGCATTTACTTAAAGGAGAGAATAAAATATAGAACATAATGGCCCTCAATGTCAATAAGCTGGTTGACAACGCGATTGTGCCCGAGCGCGCGGGCTGTGGATACGACCTCTTTTCTGCCGATGGTTACATCGTTCTACCTGGCCACAGGGTGGTTGTCTCTACAGGAGTCTCAGTGGAGCTCCCACCCGGAACCTATGGTCGCATTGAGTCTCGTGCTGGACTGGCCGTAAAGCACGGCATCACAGTCGGCGCGTCTGTCGTCGACCCTGACTACAAGGATGAGCTCAAGGTGGTGCTCTTCAACCACGACACGCGCAACCCATACGTCATCCGCCCTGGCTACCGCATCGCGCAACTCATTGTCCAGCCTTTGACCCCTTGCTCATGCTAGCAAGTGTTCTCGCGGCGTGTAGCTTATTAAGGTTTGCCATGAGCTGTGCATACGGCTTGGTTGCATGGACTCTAGTAGAAGATTTTTTAGGGGAACTCGTTCTGGAACCAGCGTTTGGTGGTGTTGGCATTTAAAAGAAAGACGAGAAAATAAACAAAGATGTTTACTCCGCGTACTCTGACTCAACGCGCGTACGTGATGTGTCTGGACAACCCTCGAGTGCCTGTCGTCATCGGCACAGGTCCAGCCGGTACAGGTAAGACGCTGTTTGCATGCCACGTCGGCGCGCAGAAGCTCCGGGAGGGTGACGTGAAGCGCATCGTTATGACTCGACCGGCGGTGAGTGTTGACGAGCAGCACGGGTTTCTGCCCGGTACGCTCGAAAACAAGATGGACCCGTGGGTTCGCCCCATGGTTGACATCATGAGCAACTACTATTCACAAAAAAAGATTGACGAGATGTTGTACGAGCGCGTGATTGAGATTTGCCCATTGGCGTACATGCGCGGCCGTACGTTCGACCATGCGTGGATTATGGCTGACGAGATGCAGAACTCGACACCCAATCAGATGCGCATGGTACTGACGCGCATCGGACAAGGGTCTAAGATGGTTGTGACTGGTGACACCGACCAACACGACCGCGGCTTTGAGAAGAATGGCTTGTGGGACCTCGTATCGCGCATCAGCCCTGACGACGAGCTCATCAATGTGGTCCAGTTTGACAAGTCTGATATTCAGCGAAACAAAGTTATCAAAGAAATTCTGAAGTTGTATCAGTGACGACCCTTAAGATTTTGCAGATTTTGCATGATTTTTCCAAACTGCATCGCCACCTTTTTCGCAGGTGTAAACGTAACAGGCTGACCCAGGTTTCTAAGCGCGGTCGTGGCAATAATCTCATTTTTACCCTTGTTATTAAGTTTCAGAGGAGTAAAAGGCATTTATATTAGAAGGGAAAATATTCCCGTGGCTCCATAGCACAATTGGATAGTGCACCAGCCTTCTAGTCAAGGGACGCAGTCCCTTTACACGTGCGAGCTGGAGGTTGCGGGTTCGAGACCCGCTGGAGTCAAATTCAATTTGCAGCATCATACCACTCTTTATATATACCCAACCCGGCTAATATAATAGCAATCGAAACCCCCGTCAGAAAATATTTTATGGCATCTTCTAACTTGTCTTTCCATATTGTATGCAAAAGAACTATAAGAACTATGCCACCGGGTGCCAATAATGCAGCACATATCGTAACTATTACACTAAACAATAGTAAAATCTTATCGGCAATACTATTAGATTCTGCTGCTGGTGGATTGCTAGCTAATTGCACAAGAGATTGTCCTCGCGTAGCCATTAGTACTGACAAATATTTTATTATGAGGTAAAGAAACTACCCTATACTAAAGTATGACAATTTTCCAAGCTGTTGCATGGGATGGACGGGATAATGACGACGAGCAATACCAGGTCAGAACTTTTGGCCGGTGTGCCGACGGCAAGTCCGTGTGCCTTACAACCGAATGGAACCCTATTTTGTATGTGAAACTACGCCCCAGCCACAGCTTCGAGGGGTTACGGCGTGAGCTGGAGCGCCGATGTGAGTCGATGTCAGAGATTCGAGCCAAGGACCTCTGGGGCTTTCAGAACAACCAGCTGTCGCGCTTTGCTCGCATGGAGTTCCGGACTCATAGGGCCATGCGTTCGATGTACTACTATCTGGAGCGCAATGACGTGGACGGGTTTGGCAAGCTGAAGGTGTACGAGGCGAACATAGACCCTGTTTTGCGCTTCATGCACACGACCCACATCGCGAGCACTGGCTGGCTGGACACAGGCGCTTGCGAGCCTGACTACTCTGCCAGGTGCGACATCAACCTACGGTGCCCTGACTGGAAACAGCTCAAGCCGGTCGACCGCGATGACGTGGCACCTTTCCGAGTCATGTCGCTCGATATCGAGTGTTACTCAGAGTCGGGCAACTTCCCGGACGCGAACAACGACTCGGACTGCGTCTTTCAGATTGCCATGACGACCAAGGCGTTCGGCTCGCTCGAATACACAGACAAGACGTGCCTGCGGTACCCGTGCGACTATCCTACCGAAAAGGCGCTGATGGTGGCGTTCCAGCAGCACCTGACCAAGCTCGACCCTGACATCATCACCGGCTGGAACATCTTCGGATTCGACCTTGAATATCTGTACAAGCGCGCAGTCAAGTCTAGAGTCCCCCCGGACGCGCTCGTGTGGGGCCGAGTCGAGGATGACTCTGTCGAGCTCGTGACTAAAAATTTGGCGAGCAATGCGCTCGGTGACAATCTGCTCAAGATGGTGCCCATGAAAGGCCGGTACGTGTTCGACCTCTTCCAGGATGTGAAGCGCGAGCACAAGCTCGAGAGCTACAGCCTCAACAACGTCTCGAAGCACTTTCTGAAGGACCAGAAGATTGACATGCCGGTCAAGGAGATGTTTGCGGCGTTCAAGGCTCGCGACCCCGAGCGGCTCGCGTTGGTCGCCGACTACTGTATCAAGGATACGGAGCTGCCACATGCCCTGATGGAGAAACTGTGCCAGCTGCAGAACCAGATTGAGATGGCCAAGGCGTGCTGGGTGCCACTGAGCTACCTGTCGGAGCGAGGCCAGCAAATCAAGGTGTTTTCGCAGATGGCGTACAAGGCTCGTGAGCTCAAATTTATAATTCCGACCATCAAGCCGCCTCCGGGTGAAGACAGCAAGTATCAGGGCGCGACTGTGCTCGAGGCGCGTACAGGGGCCTACTACGCACCCATCACGGCGCTCGACTTTGCGTCTCTGTACCCGAGCATCATGTGCGCGCACAACTTGTGCTACTCGACAATGGTCATGAATCCCAAGTTTGACAACCTGCCAGGGGTGGAGTACGAGCAGATTGGGCCGTACAAGTTTGCTCAAAACGTTCCGTCGCTACTGCCTGTCATTCTGAGTGACCTCAAAAAGTTTCGCAAAAAGGCGAAGAAAGATATGGCGGCGGCAGAGGGAACGCCCATGGAGGCCATCTACAACGGCAAGCAGCTCGCGTACAAGATTTCTATGAATTCAATCTATGGGTTTACAGGGGCGCAGAAGGGTATGCTGCCTCTGGAGGCTATTGCGAGCACGACAACCATGCGCGGCCGTCAGATGATTGAGGAGACGAAGAATTATGTCGAGGCAAACTTTCCGGGTGCCAAGGTGCGCTATGGAGATACAGGTAAGTTAATAAACTTTGTTTTGTGTTTTGTTTGAAAGATTACTAACTTTTTTTACAGATTCTGTGATGGTCGAGTTTGATGTACAGGGCCGTACTGGTCAGGAGGCTATCGACTACTCGTGGGAGATTGGGGAACAAGCGGCTGAGCAGTGTACGAAGCTGTTCAAGGCGCCGAATGAGCTGGAATTGGAGAAGGTGTACTGCCCGTACTTTCTGTACAGCAAGAAGCGTTACGCGGCCAAGATGTACGAAAAGAAAGGAGACTCGGTCGTGTTCAAGAAAATTGATGTCAAGGGTTTGCAGGTGGTCCGCCGCGACACCTGTCCGTACGTCAGAGAAACTCTGAAACATTTGTTGGATATGATTCTGAATTCGGATGACCCGCGGCCACCTATCGAGTTTGCCAAGCAGGCCGGCAGGGACTTGCGGGATGGCAAGGTGCCGAACGAAAAGCTGCTGATGAGCAAGCAGCTCGGCTCGAACTACAAGGCGAAGATGGCACACGTGTGCGTCCGGGACAAGATTCGGAAGCGCGCTCCCGGGTCAGAGCCGCAGCAAGGTGACCGCGTCTCGTTCCTGATTGTGCAGGGTATGAAGGGGGACCTGATGGCGGACAAGGCGGAGGACCCTGGATGGGTCGAGGAGAAGGGTCTCAAGGTGGACTACCAGTACTATTTCACGAATCAACTCAAGAAACCTGTCGAGGACCTGCTCGAGCCACTGGTCGGCCGGGAGGTGAGTGTCTTCAGCGAACAGCCACAGAAAAAGTATAAAAAGTACACGATGGAGGATTTTTTTCTTAAGAAATAGTATAATGAATGAATATAGGCGGAGACGACCAGGGTCGCCTACACCCGTAGGGGTTTATAAAGCAGGTAATTCACCTTCACCAAGACGTGCCTATTCTAATACGAGTTCAAATTCAGCATCAAGTTCAGAAAGAAGAAGCTCTACAGCACCTTCACCAAGGTCTACTAAAAGACCTCGTACGAAAACTTACTCAAATATGTCCTTTAATAACTTTAATGTTTTTTTACATCTTTTAGCGTTAGGATTTACAGAAAAAGAAGCAGATGAGTTGACTAATGTAGTAAATAAAGAAAAAATACAAAAAATGGCAGAGCAATTTGCTATATATAAATCTAACCCTAAACATGTTTTACAAATTCTTTTGGGTAGAAGAAGAGCACCAGCTCAGATAGTTAATATACCAGGTGTAAATAATACAGTAAATGCTAGAATTCAATATATGAATAGACGTTATAGTGAAGTAGGTTCTAAACATCAAGAATTTGGCCATGTGCATAAATACGGTATAGCAAGAGCCAGAAGACCTTTAAAAAATAATTGACTCTCTTAATGTACCGTCACGTATGTGCGGCTATTGTTCGAGGAGCAGTCTATTCACTTAAAATTATAAACAAATATATTTTCAAGTAGAATGGAGCAGCGAGTCATTGCTATCATCAATGAGGAGGTGGACCGAATCGTCAACGAGCGGCTCGGACAGGTACTCAAGCACATTGCTGACAGGTATGACATTATGCTCGAGCGCCTCATGAAGGATGTCTCTGAGCTCGAGTTTACGTCCGACCGATGTCTGGGTCTCAAGGGGACCGGCCAGCGCTGCACGCGGTTCGCCCGCTTCGGTGGGTACTGTAACATCCACAAGGACCAGAAGCCGGTACCGCGGCCAGTTCCGGTCGCTCCAGATGTGGAGATTCGGCACACGCACACACTGCCACCTCTGTTCCTGGCGGGCTGCCCTGCTTGCGAAAAGACAAAGGCGAATCGCATGGACATCTAGAGAAGGTGCGTCAAAACTTGGAATTTTAAAGTGAGATAAACATTAAGCGTGTAATAATGTCAATGAGCAAGTCGGACGTACTCCTCGAGTCGCTAGGGCGATTCTTCAGCGAACCAAAGCACAGCGACCAGCTCGCTGACATCCTTGCACACAGGAACGGCATCTCTCTGCGTAACCTGGAGTGGTTTGTGACCAACTACGCCAAGAATAAGCAGGTGACGTACCAGACTCAGGCCGGTAAGCAGTTTACGGTACATGTAGCCTACAAGAGCAGTCTTGACGGCTACAGCAAGAAGTTGTTCGACCCGTTCTGTCGTACGGAGCGCATCGAGTTTCAGGGCTTTACGACTACTGTCGGTCAGCTCAATTTTATCAAGTGGTGTCTACAGAATGGCATCATCGATTACATCTTGAGCAACGCTGACGTGGCCAAAAAGAGTATGACCAGTGTGCCCAAGACTGTCCACCAGTAGATGAAGTTGTCCCGCCAGTCATCCTCGGTCGCGCAGCGGCAACCCGTCTTGTTTAGCTTAGGAATAAACGTCAAAATAGCGTACATATTCACCAGAGACGCGCCCAAAATAGCACCTGCCAACGCCTTGTTCTTTATCTGCATCCCCGCTGCTACCGCAATCATAAGACCGATTGCGGCAACAGAGTGCCACTTTATGTAATCGCGCTGCCAGCGGTCGCTACAGCCGCACGCCTTTTCAATCTTGAGTACCCAGCTCAGTATAATCCCCTGAAACGCGAGGCCGACCAGGTTCAGCATTTCTTTTTTCGAACATTTTAATTTGGATGAGCTTGGTTGACAGGTAGATGGCGAGGTCGAGCGCCTCCTCGAGCGCCTCCTGTACCCAGTTGTGCCCATCGTCCGGGATGAGACCGTGGCCGTACGCCACCTTACCCTTCTCCATGCGGTCCATTATAAGGTCCACAATCTCATTGTTACAGTCTTCAGCTGAAGACGAAGTCTTCACTCCTTCGAAGAAAGAGACCCTTCGGGTCACAGAGTCGTCCATCTAAAAATTATTTTGTTTATTTTTTTATCTATTGGCTGCACTGCGAGCAACTGCATTACGAAGACGACGTGCCAGCTCATTCTTTGCAGCCTGATTACCCTTTACTGCCGCATGCGCCAAATTTTGGTAATTTGTTTTGCGTAGGTTAACCTGTTTTAGTGTCAGCATAGTCTTTGCTGCATTCCGTGCACCTGTCATTTATTATTATGTAATATATTTTAGAAGCAACACCGTGGTTGCTGACTGTCAATCTCGAACGCAATGTTGGAAACAATCCCACCATAGTCGGAAATAATTTTTAAAGTTTTTAAAATATCAGGAGCGATGAGGCCATCGGGCTCTTCTATAATCCATTTAATAAGGTCTTCGACATGTGGACTGCGCGTCACGTATACAGCCTGACGTATGACATCAACCTCTGTACGGGGCGGAAACTCCCGAAGCTGTTTCTTCAGTCGGTCCATATAATATATTTATTATTATTAATGAATAACAGAGAGTTGAACCGGTTCGCCCGTCTTAAATTAAATTTCAAGACGGCTGTGAATAGAAACAGAAATGCTCAGACGAATGAGTCTGCTGCCAAGGTGAATCGTGCAAACCAAAATATAACTAATTTTTTAAGAAATATAAGTATCAAGTATCATATACCTTCGAATAACAGAAAGTGGAGAGCCAACCTCCCTACACTCGCATTTGTTCTCGAGTCGCTTAGAGCATATAATAGGCGTGTCAGAAAAAGAGAAACACCGGCAAAAACTCCTGGTAAGCGAGCACGCAGCAATGAAAATATATGATACTATTATATAATGCGTCGAAACGTACCTAACAACTACACATCTGAAGCGTACTGGAATGCACAGCCTCCACCACCTCCAGTAAGGCCAAAGGCAAAAACAGCCGTCCCGCCGCCTAAGAAGACTCCTTCGCAGCCGCGCAGAAAAACACCAACACTCAACAATTTTGGAAATGCGCCACGGACTCGCCGGACCTTAAATAACTATGCACGTGATTGGCTGAAAGTGAATTTGCACGGCAAACCACTCAACAGACGTCTGGCTCTTCTGGTACATCCTAATAAACACGGAGGTAACAAGAGAGCCGAAGAACTAATGAAGTTGCTGACTCAGCTCTTGGCGAATAGGAAGTGATGTTCCTTCCAGTGGACTCACTGAGCCCGTGGAGTCAAACCGAAAACATGGAGGAGTGCTGGAAACACCTTCCGTTTGGGCTGGTCGAGCGCATCTGCTCCCATCTTGATAGCGCGACCCGCCGCGACTTGGGCATGCAGCCCCGCCGTCTTACAGAGTTGCCAGACCTACAGCTGCACCGCGACAAGATTACCAGCTACGCAGGCAGCGTCTTTTTGACCCTGACGACACAAGGCGGCGAGAAGGTCCACCAGCTTATGTGGACACTCGGCGCTTTCCCGGGTTTCTTCTACCAGCGCACAAACCGGATACGGTTTATGACAGTTCCGGCGACGGGCATAGTCGTATGGCGCGACAACGAGGTCCACCAGAATATGTTCAGCTACGCCGTAGAGCTACTATACAGATGAATAGGAACACAGCGAGCACAGCGAGTGTAACCCAGTTATCCTTTGGCTTAACAGTAGGTGTCGTCCATTGTCTGCGCGCGTCCTCATAGCTCACCTGCGGCTTGCCCAACTTTCTATTGACCATGTTGTGCACGTCGACAGACCATGTGAAGTAGTCCCCTGTAAGCGGATATTCTTCTATAATTTTTCTAAAATCTTCAGAGCAGGTCGGGCAGGGTATCAGCGCCGGGAAGAGCTGTACCAGCTCCGGGAACCCTGATGTGTTTGTTAGGGCTGATATGTGCAAAAGAGCCCAGTAATAAGGGCCCCAGCTCGGTGGGTCCATCTACTATAGGCTGAGAGAAAAAGCCCTAGGAAGGCTTCTAGAGAATAGGGCCAACACGAAGGCGAAGCCTTCTCTTCTTAAGGAAATAGGGCCTTCGGCCCTATGAAAGGGCCCTAAGAAGGTGGGCGATGTTCCCTGCAGTAGGCTCAGGGCCGTCTTTAGGTTCAAAACACAAACACAGCCACCATGTTCAAGGATGTCAAGAAGGGCATGGTGGAGTACACCCGCAACGCGAGCCATATCCAGAAGGTTGAGCCGGCCGCCCGCGCCCCTGTCTGCAAGCAGCCAGTAGTGGCGCCAAAGGGGGAGCTCAAGCCGGTTGACCGTACGAGCGAGCTCTGGCTGTCGGTCTACAACAACTCGGTCGCGAACGGCCACCCCTTCCCCGAAAAGATGGCTGACAGCTGCGTGCGCTCGCGGGAAAAGACCCTTAAGCTCTCAGAGGCTCGCCACAAGACGGCGGTCTGCGACAAGCGGCCACCCTCTGACAACGCCAAGCCTACCCTCGCCCCCTGCAAAAAGTGCAAGGCGTTCACCCTCGCGGGCAACGTCTGCGGCCTCACAGCCACCTGCGGGGACTTCTGCCGGCGGCACGCACCCGCCGCCAAGTGAATTTCTCGTGTTATAGTATGCCACCTTCCTCCGAAAACCGCGTCAAACTTGCGTCCCTGAATGCTAAGATACAGAAATACATCACAGATAGGAAGTTTAGTTATCTACATCTCCCCCCTAACATAGCACACCGGTATGTGCAATTTACACTTCACAACAACCAAAATTATATAAAATTACTCCGACAGCGCAATAATCTCAGGGCGCTTATGAATATGCCCTCAGTTCCCAAAGGGACACCGAAGGTGAACAACTGGCCTTCGGCCCCTAAACACACCCCGTCATTCCGTAAATGAAAATCTTGACAAGTAGTAATGGAGTTTGACTGGAACTATGTCTGGATAGCTCTAGTCATCAACGCGCTACTTATAGTGGTCCTGCCCAAGGTCTTTAAGAAGCCAACCGGCATCAAGCCAGTTGATGAAGTTATTTTGTATTTGAATTCACAGAAGTCGTTCCTTCTCCAGTCGTCCCTTGTCCTTGCGCTTATTATTTACGGCAGTCACTACTGGTTGAACTCAGAAGGGACGGCAGCCACCAGCCCGGCTGTGAAGCCCTTCTCTGCCAAGTAGGGTGTCGCTCGGTGCTCATAGGCATGCTGCATAAATAGCATGAGCTCATGCAGGTCAGGCTGTCCCCACGTCATCTCCTTGCGGAACAGAAAATCGTCCACTCCGACAGGGCAAGGCGTGCACCTGACCACGTAGGGCGTCCGTACGTACTCTTTCAGGCCCCCATAGTCTGTGATGATGACAGGCTTGGAGCGCAGGGCCGCCTCCACCGCCCCCATTCCGACACCCTCGGAGTGCGAGCAGTTGACATAGCAGTCGCCCGCCTCGTGTATCGCCTCCATCTGCCCATTCGTGAGCAGCTCGTTGATGACAGTCACGAATGGAACCGGGCTCTGAACAGGGCCTTTGCACGTCGCCTTGACCAGAATACGCGCCGAACCAGGTGGAAACTCGCACCTGACAAACGCCTCCATGAGCATCCTGAAGTTCTTGCGCGGGTCGAGCACGTTCCCGATTGTATAGAACGTAAAAGCGTCTGTATGAATCAGACCAAAAACTGGCTCGCGTGGTAGCGGCTCTGGGTCGGCCCACAGGTGCACCACCTTGAACGTCAGCTCTGGAAACTGTTTTTCAAAAATTGTTTTACAAAAAATAGAAGGGGTGTAGAGAGTCTTGGACAGGGCACCGAGCTTGCCATAGTCTTCATGGACCGTATCAGTCTCGCAGATGGTCATGTACATCATCGAGTCGCACAACTTTGAGTAGTGGGCGCACGCATCTATAAAAGGCTGAAGAGGCAGAACAAAAATGAATCCGCGGTCGTAATGGGTCTTTTTGGGCGGGTCGCCAACCACAACATACTCACCACCCATGAGACGCGCATAGCGGGCAGTCACTTGGCCGATACCCGACAGTGTCTGCGGTCCGACAAACAGCCAGTTGGTCATTACAAATTATTATATTTTCTTTTTTATATGACGACACCTCGTCTGAATCTCAAAGCGATGTTTCCCAATGGATGGCCTGTATCAGAAAAAGCAAAATCAAATGCTCTAGGTAAACAATTGAAACCCAGGCAAATACGCGGAATCAATTATGTACCAAACAGGGACTTTTGGATTGGAACGCCACGTAACAGAAACGTTCAGGTTCTAAGAAATAAAAATCTCACAGATTTACCGGATGGCGTATGGTTATATCTTATAGAATATGACACGACCAATAATAAATATTATAAACAATTTGTCAAAATTAATTCACGAATGGAATTAGAAGGTAAACATTTTCACCTACCTACACCCCCTTCAAATCACTCTCGTGTTGTTTTGGCAGCTGGTGAGCTCGTGAAGACGACAACAACTGAAATAAATATAATATGGAATATCCAGTCAGGTACTTTTACTAAACAGTTTATAAATAACGGATACGGCAATGCTGAAAAATTTAAACGTATCGTATTGAATGCTTTCCACAATACTGGATTAGTACATAGCTACAAGTATAATAATCGCAATCTGTTAGAAGTGTATACTAATCCAACAAAATTACGAGAGGTTCTCGCTGCTATGAGAACAGGCGAACTTGTTTATAATAACCCTTTTGTTCGTGGTCATTTGGAAAGAATACATAAAAACAGAGAAGAAGGCGGCCTTACGACTATAAATGAAAAAAAACCATATGTACCAGCTGGAAATACACCAATGTCAAAAAAAAGGCCACGTAAATAACAATGTCAAAAACCGGATTCAACCCTGAGCGATGTTCCCTTCAGTGTCTCCTGAGCGGAGTGAGTTTCAAACTCAAAACAGATGCGTTTCCACCCGTACGCCAAGTTCGCTCTCGCTATGGCTGTCGTGCACCTGGTCCAGTACATGTCAGAGTACTTCCACTACCAGCACTGCTCGCGAGGCCTGTTCTGGTCTATGTTCACGCGCGGCAGCCCTATGTGCACCACACTGCGCGCTACGAGCGACATCTTCGCTGGCGGTATCCAGAAGGTGCTAGCGGGCGGAGTCCTTGTCACCGTCAACCATTCGCTGAACAAGCTGCTCGAAGGTGACTTGAGGCACCCAGCCGAGCTTCTGGCGAGCCCGTGAAGAGTCGCCGACCAACAGGTCAACCTCGGCCGGTCTGAAGTAGTCCGGGTTCACTCTGATGATAATATCACCTGTAATAGAGTCCTTTCCTACTTCCTCTACTCCTTGTCCTTCCCACGTCACCCGTCGTCCCATGTGTGCACAGGCCGTCTCGATAAACTCGCGGATGGAGTGCATCTCGCCCGTAGCAATCACCAGGTCCTCCGGCTCGCTCTGCTGCAGCATCAGCCACATCGCCGCGACATAGTCAACGGCGTGTCCCCAGTCGCGCTTCGCATCCAGGTTGCCCAGCTCGACCGGCGTCCCATTCTTCAGCCACTTGGCCAGACCGAGTGTAATCTTGCGCGTCACGAAATCGACCCCGCGCCGCTCCGACTCGTGGTTGAATAGAATACCTGTGCACGCGTACACGCCGTACGACTCGCGGTAATTTTTAGTGGCCCAGTACCCAAACAGCTTCGAGACGCCGTACGGGCTGCGCGGATAGAAGGGCGTCTCCTCATTCTGCGGGATGGTCTGCACCTTGCCAAACATTTCGGAGGTTCCCGCCTGGTAGAAGCGGTATCTGCTCGGTTGGTCAGAGTGCCGGATAGCCTCGAGAAGACGGAGCGTCCCTATCGCATCCACGTTCGCAGTGTACTCTGGCTGGTCGAACGACACCTTGACGTGCGACTGTGCTCCTAGGTTGTACACCTCTGTAATATCGTACTGCCACGCGAAAGTCTTGATGATTGCGGCGAGCCGAGCAGTGTCTGTCAGGTCACCCTCCACCATATGAAACTTGGGGTTGGACTTGATGTGCTCAAGGCGCTCGTGCTTCTTTTCAGAACAGTAACGTGCCAACCCGTACACGTCATATTCCTTGGACAGCAAGAGCTCCGCGAGATATGAGCCATCCTGTCCAGTAACTCCAGTAATAAATGCAGCCTTCATTAATACGAATTAAGTTTATAACTTTAGCTGGCCCATCTGACAAAAAAAACTTTAATATAAGTAGGAATCCATGAGCTTGGTCCATGTATTTGCGATGAGCTGTGCTGAGATTTACGGGAACACAAATCTTAAGCTGTTCACCCAGTCGAACCACCACGGTCATCTCATGGGCGGTATTCTTGGCTATATCGGTGTCGTCTTTTTTCTGATAAAGAGTCTGATGGGTGGTGGGCTCATGTACATCTCCATCATGTGGGAGGCTATGATTACCATCCTCGGGTCGCTGGTCGCCTACTTTTACTTGAACGAAAGGTTCGACCACTGGGTCCAGTACTTTGGTATTGTTCTGGCACTGGTTGCCATGGCCCTTGTCCATTATGGTGGAAACTTAAAAAAATAATTTTTGCGAATCGCAGATTCGCTTCCGCGGGAGGCCTTCTGTGTTAAAAAAATAAATATAATAATTCACAATGGAAGAAACGAAGGCTTCGCCTTCGGAGAGGCTCCTTCGGGAGAACATCCTGCCACGACTGGACAATGTGGAGGCCCAACTGAAGGAGCTACGCGAGGTGACGTGGCCGTATGTCCAAGCTAAGCGTGACGTTCTAGGCTTTGACACGCGTAAGGAGCAGCGACGGCTATTGCGTTGGCTAGACCTGGACGAAGTCCGTAAGTTGCTGCGCCGAAAGCTGCACTGGCTGAACATCTTTGAGGAGGAGATGGTCGAGGAGGAACTCCAGCAGATTCTAGTTAGGGATTAGAATAAACTTTTTATAAACAAAATGTGCTGGTGCCTCTTCAGCCGTCCCCAGCCATCTTCGTGGGTTTATGACGAGCCCATCGACGATGATTGGAAAAAGCACATGTGGGAAGTTGACTAGTCCCACGGTGTCCGGTCAATTTTTCCAGGCATCTTACGTAGGACATGTTCAATATTCTTCAGGTCACAGTACATGTATATAGGGAACATAAGAGGAGTTGATGCTGTCCACATACAGAACTTCATCATACGGTCCGTAACATAATCACCCTGTTTAATACGTGGCGCATATACGAGATTGCGTACAGCTCCATATGTGTATGTTCCGATAAAAAATATTTTTAGATTCATATTTCTATTTATAGCATTGACTTTAAACTCTTATAATGGGACCTCCGCCAACTGTCGAACTTGTGTTTGGGTGGACAACATGTGCCATTATGGGTGTTATCGTCGGCATGACTGTCCCTATGGTCATGGTCCTTGCCCCGACGTTAGTGGCAATAGTGGGCAAACAGGTCTGGTATGAATACGTGTATTAAAGTCCAAACAATACACTATCCTATGGATAATCTGGTCGAGCGCATAGCACACCACGCAGATATAGATACGAGGCGTGCGATGGGTTTCCAGCCTCGGAAATTGCAGCCAGCTCATTTTAATTTCCCTGAAAGATTCTTTGGGTATGCTAATGTAAAACTTATATTCGACCGTGGTATACGTTTGACTGTGTTTCATTACGACAATAATGGTCATGTGTATTGCTGGTCATTTGGTTGTGGTGGTCCTACATGGGAACAAAGAGGCTATGTGTTTAGAGGAAATGGAAAGATAGAAATTTACGGGTTTGGTCAGCAAAATTCACTGCACCCCGACTTTAATGAGGATGGTACACTTAAGAGCTGGCAGTCACTGTAAGTCAATGAAGGAACTCATCGCTGCACTGTCTTTCACGGACAGTGTCGACACAACGCTGACGGGTCTAATTGCGGACGCAATGCAGGACGCACAGTATTCTCCGCATGCTAGTTCCATTCGCGAAAAGATTACCGTACTCAACAAGTACGAGAAACAGTTTGGCCACCTGACAGTGGGACAGATTCGCGCACTGGGAACCACCAGTCAATAATTTCACCAGCGCGAATAACTACATACAATATAGCCCCTGATATCCGCCCGGACATCTTCGAGCGCTTGTCAAAAATACATTTGTACGAAAGAGACTTTAGGTCTTCCATTATTTAATTATTTTTCTTTTCTTTTAATTGCACCAAACGCACAAGGCTGAGCCATATTCGACGCCCCTGAAAGTGACACCGCGCTTCAACTCGTATGAGCCTCTGAAATGGCGCATGAAGCTGTATGGCGGCTCATCGTCTTGGAAGAATACAAAGTAAGACACGTCCGCGATAAGACCATCGTAGATGTGTTTTTCTTCCCAGCCAAACTGGAGGAGGTCCTCTTGGGTCATGTCTTCTGACATGACAAGCATTTAGTTAAAAGTTATGTTATAGTTTTAAGTAATGGAGGCCATCTTTGCCAAGTACGCTTCGACCGATGCTGGTTCGGGAGATGGTACCGACAAGGATACAAACCACAGCTACCTGCCAATCTATGAGGAGGTACTGGCCCCTCTGCGCGACACGCCTCTGCGTATGCTCGAGATTGGAGTGATGACAGGTGCGTCTCTATGCGCCTGGTACGAGTACTTCACACACCCTGACAAGCAGATTCACGGGGCTGACATCCACCCCGAGTGGCTCAAGTACGAAGTCAAGAATTACCACGTGGTCGACGCGACTCAGCGCAGGGCTCTTGAGGAGCTTGGCGGCGAGTGGGACGTGGTTATCGATGACGCCTCACATCTCCCAGTACACCAGCTACAGACGCTCGAAATTTTTGGTCCTCTTATTCGCCCTGGTGGCTACTACATCATCGAGGACATTGTGAGCCTCGAAGTGGCCCAGGAACTCTATGCGGCCGGTACACAGCTCGGCTTCGACGTAACCCTGCACGACCTGCGCCCTATCAAGAATCGCTTCGATGACATCATGCTTGTCATGAAAAAGAAAAATTAAATAAATATATGGGAGTCTTGAAGACAAAACTTCGGACTCGTGTTCGGGCAGGTGAGCACCTCAGACGCCTGCCCTCAGTTCTGTCGAACGTAACCAAGCCAGCTCCATTCAAAAAAAGAGTAAAAAAAATTACAGAAGCTTTCCCGAAGCGGTTCTGGTTCTACCACCCGGTCAAGTGTCCTGGCGGCACGTACGCCCGCCGGCCCAAGACTGTCGGCTCGCGAGAGATTTACAGCTGTCCGAACGGCACAAAAAAGGTGTTCCAGCGCTGGAAGACTCCCAACGCTTTCTTTAAGCACAAGTACGGTCGTGGTGGCGAGTTTGCACAGGGTCTTTATGCCGTCCTGAAAAAGCTGGGCTACAAGGTTCGGCTCGTGCTCGGGTACTGGCGTGGCGCCAACGCTCTCTGGGTCGAGATTTGGCACGGCCGCAAGTGGATACCACTCGACCCTGCAGCCAAGCACGGCTACGGCCGCAAGTTCCCCAAGCCGGGCATGCGAGTCGTCGCGCTCCTAAACTCCAAGTCAAAGTTTGTCAACCGGACAGGGTACTACCGGACCACCAAGAGCGAGCTCACACACGGAGGCTTGTAAATAAAGGATAGACGCTACTAATAACAAATGCAAATCTTTGTGAAGACCCTGACTGGCAAGACCATCACGCTCGAGATTGAGTCGAGCGACACTGTCGCAAACGTAAAGGCGAAGATTCAGGACAAGGAGGGCATCCCGCCCGACCAGCAGCGCCTCATCTTTGCTGGCAAGCAGCTGGAGGATGAGCGCACGCTCGCAGACTACAATATCCAGAAGGAGTCGACTCTTCACCTGGTATTGCGGCTGCGCGGCGGGACAGTCACGATGTGACTGGACTCATGAGTCCTCCTTCCGTTCCAAAAAATAATTATAAATTTCTTTTTCGAGGCGGAGGCCAGTAGCTGACAGGCGTACACACTCTGTCGACGTGTCCAAGTCTTCGAATGGGTCAAATTTATTTTTAGTAATTATGTCCCAGCGTTCCCTGTACCGCCGATTCTCAAGAGAGCCGTGCCAGTGGTGCAGGATTGTACCGGGAACAAATGACACCTTGAACCCCTTGCAGAGCAGCTGGTACTCTTTAAGCATAGCCTTGTAATTCTGGTGTATATTGCCTGGATAGCTCCACTCGACTCGGCCTATCCAAGCCATAGCCATGTGCCTGTCTGCCGACCCAAGGATGGCCCAGTCGACAAGTCCGCCCATCTTGTCCCACGCGCGGTGATTGACAGCCCACCCATACCCCGGGTGCCAGAAGCCGTACCGGTCGTTTTTGGTGAGTGGCGTGCCGCTCTTGGCATGCATAAATCCAAAACTTTTGTCAATTTTTATCGATTCACCATCAGGGCCGAGGTTGACAGCCGTCTGGAACAGCTGGACCACGTCATTGGTCCGGAGCTCCTTCACTGTGTCCGCCACCCAGTTTTTGTTCAAAAAAGTAATGTCCGCATCGACCCACGCCACGTTCTGCCAGGTGTCTGGTAGGCGAGCCACAGCCATGTTGACCAGATTTTCCTTTATCCATATTTTGTTCTTGATTTCGAACCTGAACTGTTTGTAGACTGGGAGGTGGGGCAGGGCCTGACCGTACTCGGCCACGACGAGCTTGATGCCTGGTACAGCCTCCATCCGGTGAACAAATTCTATAAAAAGTTTTTTTCTTTTTTGAAATCCACAAAAGTTGAAGTAGGGTAGGATGACATACAGGTCAGCCTGTCCCCGAAGGCACATCTACTATATATTTTCAAAATACTTTTTAATCTGTTGGGGTGACATGCCCTTGATAACATTGGTCGCTATGTACTCGGCACAGTGGTCGATGAGTTTTTCGTAATGCATATAGTCAGCAGCGACGATGACAGACTTGACCGAGTCGTACTCTTCGAGATGGCCATGTACGAAAAAGTGCTGCATCTTGATGAAGGTTGTGGCGTCTAGATTAGGCAGTGAAACACAGTCATTCTCAAATTCTTCAGTAAAGTTTTGTAGCAGTTTAGCATCTTCTACAAAGTCACGGTGTACGTTGAAAACCACGTTATCCGAAGTGAGGATGGTCGTCATTACTTAACGGTAGTGTCCAAACTTTATCTATGGAGGAACGAGTTGCTCACTATGCCGACATAGACACACGGCGAGCGATGGGGTTTCCACCTCGCCGTTTGCAGATTGACCGGAACCAAATATTTCGACCCGAACCCGAAACAGAAGTTTTTAAATTTTACCCAAACAGGAATGTTCTGATTTACCTGACGAGATTTTCGTGGGACCATATGGAGATGGAGGTCTATAACAACATTCAGTACGACTACGAGTCGCGTGAATTCATGTCAGTACCCGGTAACTGTATAGTCATGCGTACCCACCGCATGTCAGAGTACGGTATGAATTTTGCAGGAAGGCCTACGTGGGTGTATGATTGAACCGGGCGAGCAGCTCGGTAGGCAGTGGTGGTATGGCCTCGGGTGGTGGCGCCGGCATCTGTTTGCCGCCCCACAGACCCTCTGCGACGTTCCGTCGGTAGACCTCTGGGTCTTTGGCAGTGGCGTCATCGAGCGCGTGTGCGTACGTAGAAAACTTCTTGTACACGTGTTCCCAGTCACCGAACGAGCTAAGGTGCCACCCTGCAAAACGGAAAGCTGGCAGCTTCCAGCGCATGTCGCGCAGGAGGTTCGGCCCGTGCTTGCCGAGCATCTGACGTGTTGTGATGACGGTGCCGAACCACGGCTCGTCCGTAAAGTAGTATCGGAGAGAATATTCGAACATATGCATGTGGGCTACGCCTACAGAGTGAGGCAGCTTTTCGTACCGGATGCGTCGCATGTCCGGGATTTCGTCCACGTCACTGACCATCACGATAGCTTCGTCTGGTACGTCCTGTAGGCCTTCCATAACACAGTTGCGCTGGTGCTTCTCGCGCGACCACGGGTCTTGGTCAGTCGGCATATCCTTCGCCAGAACGTACCGGATTTTAGGGAGCCACTTTGCGAAGCGCTCCTTGTTTTCTTGAAAATACAGCACTTTGCGACTGCCGAGATGGGTCACCTCTGCCTCGACGAGCACAAACAGGTCGACGTACTCATCCAGGAGTGTCAGTCGAGCCTCGAGCACATCCAGCTCATTGTAAAACATGAAGCAGTCGACCAGCATTACTCTAAAAATAGTTTACATTCTTATCTGTAAAAATTTTAAGAATTCTTTTATTATTTTCTACGTGAGTACCTTCGCCATTGTTGAAGTGGAGCGCATCCTGACCAAACCCAAACTCGTACTGCTTAAGCATACCCATGTGACACACCTGACTAAAGACTGTCCGGACAGGCACCTTCAGATATTTGAGGACGTTCGACAGTATCATGTCATCGTTATATGTCAGCTCGAGTAGTTCCAGAATTTTTGGTAAATTATTTTTTATAATTTTTGCCTGTATGCAGACTCCACCATACCCCTCGATGACATCAACCTCCTTGGCATGGCTGCGGCTAACATTTTTTGAAAAATATTCTGAAAAAGTAAATCCGGATAGACCCCATACACCCTCCTTGAACATGGACAGCACCTTGACCAGGTTCAGTGGGTAATCAGTATCGTCGTCCAGGTATACAATCTGTTCCTCGTCCGGGAGGACCAGCGCTGGTGCGATAAACTTGGTCGCTGGCCCGTAGTCCTTGCCGCGCAGCACCTTGACCCTGTCGCTGGTAAAGACGGGTGGGACCACCTCTACGTCCGGGAACCTGTTGTACTTGTCCGGGATGCATACGTAGACAGTCGGCGAGCCCTCCTGTTCCAACAATTTTTCAACAATTTTTGGGAGATATCCGAAGCGGGTCGGTATCGAAGTCAGACTGATGACAACTCCATTCAAGGCGGAGCCTTGTTTCCTTTCAGGAGATGAATCTTCGATTCGTGAAGGAGTCATCCTATTCAACTATTAGAACATCTTCCTTAAGTTTTCCTTTTATGAGTTCAAGTTTAAACACTCGCGGCTCGCGGTCCTCCTTTTTGGTGACAATCTCGAGCACACTATCAGTGCCGACTCCAAAGTCTGTCTGGCGGAAAATACGGAGACCTTTGGGGCCGACGCCGAGCCTCACAAGCTTGAGGACATCATGTCTGTCATCGATGACGGCCGATATGACATTGACGAGCTTTCGGGTGGGTCCATCCATAACCACATAAACATTTTTAGAATTTTTATTGTATTTTTCAGTGTCATGGAAGCCGAGCGTCCCAGGGGTGTCGTTCCCTTCTGTCGCAAAGAGGTTACAGTCGGCCCGGGTCGGGAGCTTGTACCGGTCAGCCAGTGGTCCTGTATAGAACCCTGACGCGTACCAGACATCTTCGGGCATGACGACAGCCTTGGTGTTGTCTACCGGGCAGGGATTCTCGACCGCGAGTCTGAAAGTGTGCCAGCTGCTCCTCAGCGAAAAGCCGCCGTTCCCCTGGAAGACGCGGGGGTCACCGGTCGGAAAGTGGTTCCAGGGTGCACCGATATAGTCATAGTGCATGAATCGGAGGATAGAGTTGTGCTTGATACCAGTATCCACATTAAAAATTAAAACTTTTTCATAATTTTTCATGAAACGGGACCAGAGGTCCGGGGAGAGCTTGAGCAGGTTACAGTCCAGCTCGCCAAATCCCTCTGGCAGGAGCTCGAGAGTGACGTGGGTCCCTTGGCCGATGACCCGCTTGATAGTAGCCTCATTCTCTTTCGAGTGCATCACGTACAGGGATGCGAACGGCAGCATGCACGAAAAGTTGCGCAGCGCATAATCTATGAGGATATGGTCACGAGATTCGATGAAGAGGCCGACGAGCGGTGATTTGGCCGGATGGGTTCTAAAGTCGCATTCCCACGGCACATTTGAGAAAGCCTCCATTACTTAAACAAGTAGGCCAATGTTTAAGTAATGAGTGGACGTGTTTTGATTACTGGTTCGGTCGGTTTCATTGGGCACCATGTCGCTGCCCGTTTCATCCGGGACGGCTACGAGGTGGTTGGTCTGGACCGTCTGAGCCATTCTGGCAATCTGAATCGTATGATTGAGCCGCACAAGGTGTTCCATCACGACCTACGCTCAGAAATTAATGGTCAGCTGTCGAAGCAGCTCGGCACGTTCGACTACATCTTCCACATCGCGGCGAGCAGCCACGTCGACCGGAGCATCGAGTCGCCGCGTGACTTTGTGCTTGATAACGTGCTGGCGACCTGCAACATCCTGGAGTTTGCGCGGGTCCAGCCAGCCCTGAAGATGTTTGTGTACTTTTCGACCGACGAGGTGTTTGGTCCGGCGCCACCCGGCGTGTCGTACGGTGAGTTTGACCGGTACAATTGTACGAATCCGTACTCGGCTACAAAGGCGGGCGGGGAGGAGCTGGCGGTCGCCTACCAGAACACGTACCACATGCCTATTGTCATCACGCACACGATGAATGTGTTTGGGCCGCGTCAGCACGCCGAGAAGTTTATCCCGATGTGCATCAACAAGATTCGTAAGGGTGAGACTATCGAGATTCACTCTGATGCAAAGAAGGAGAATGCTGGCAGTCGGTTCTACATCCACGCGGAGGATGTGGCTGACGCACTGGCGCATATCATCAACATCCCACGGTTCGATGGGACGCAAAAGTATCAGAACATGTGTCAGAAGTTTAACATCGTAGGCAAGGAGGAGGTGGATAACCTGACACTGGCTACGATGATTGCAGAGGCGCTCGGCCGGGAGCACTTCAAGTACGAACTGGTTGACTTTCACTCGGCGCGACCGGGGCACGACTTGCGCTACGCCCTGTCAGGTGAGCGCCTGATGGCACTGGGCTGGTGGCCAAGGAAGAGTGTACGGGACCGAATCAAGGAGGTGGTCGATTGGTCAGTCAACAATCCTGACTGGATGTGAGCGTCTTAAGGATGTCCCGAAATAGTATAATAAAATGAATGCAGTTACGCCTGCCCTGTGCAAGATGTGCTTCTACTACAACCCTGCCGAGCGCACGTGTATCAAGTCAATCGTCGCTGTGACACCTGGCAAAATCCACCACGACTATGCCAAGTTTGTGCGTCTGGACACGAAGCGCTGCGGGCCCAAGGGCGCGTGGTTCCAGGAGGTGTTCGGAAAGGACGGGCTTACGCCTACTTCAAAGTGAGCATGTACTGCGTCTTGCGGATGAGTGCCCGAATCTCATCCAGGATATTGCGAAGGTACGAGTCAGAAGGGGTTTTGAGCATGCGAATCTTTGAGTTCAACTGTCTGAAATATAGCGCCGCCTTGCGTGGGTCTTTATTCACGCGCGAGTTTACAGAGAATGCACGGAAGCGGCCGTACCTGCCCATGTACGCCTCCGAGTAGTCATCAAATAGTTCTACAATTTTTTCGTAATACTTGCCGAGCGCCTTGTGTTGGGCGTACGACTTGGTCAGCAGGTGGTAGACGTGCGCCTGGTTACGGCTGTGCATGAGGAGAGCCACCAGGCGTGAAGCACCTTGGCTACGATTCATTTTATTATTATCTTAGAGAATATTAATGTCGAAGAAACTTCCAGAACTATTTCTGGAGTATTCAAAGAGTCACCCAGGGCTTGTTCGACAGCGCCCAGACTTTATCCACTACCTGAGTGGTGGTATGGCTGTCAAATATATGCTGAGGGCAAAGCGGGTGGCGGCCAGTTCGCTCGTCAAGAAAACGACCGACTTTGACTTTGTGTTTGCAGTCCCTGACAAGCTGTCCGAAGCGACGATGCTCCGTAAGTTCAAGCTGATGGACAAGATGATGAGTCGGCACGTGTTTGGCTTTGAGCGGTGGCTGAAGACAACTCACAAAATTGATGCCCGAGTTATAAAGTTTGACCTTGTACCGCCTATTCTGTACAGCCCTATAACAAAGAAGCGCATCTTCCGTGTTATCCAATACAAGGTTCACATATATGGCCAGAAGCCAGAGGGTCTGGTTGACGCGACACTGGTGCACATCCCTGGTGTGAAGACTGACCAGATTCTGGATGAATACACGGCCAGGTTCGGTATGCCTATCCAGCACCTGAAGTATCTGTACAAGGGTGTGATGCACGTGCTGGCCGGCTCGTTCAGCTCTTTTGCTGACAAGGACCCCTCGCTCAAGTCTCGTAACCCGCTCATCGGGAACCGTAAAGAAAAGGGTCTCAAGAATGCAGCCCGTATAAAGAACCTGATGAAGGCCCAAACGGTCGCCTCGACAGCAGCGAAGAGTTTCATCAGACGCATCAATAAAGGGAATGTGAAGGGGGCTTACAAGGCGGCCAATGTTGTTCTGAAAAATATTTCCTAAAACAAGAGTATGAAGTGCGATACTGAGGAGAGTGTCCATATGGACTGTGCTGCGCACTATATCGCACGGGGCTGGAAGGTCAAGGCGCACGAGTGGATAGTCATTCCTGGGAAGGAAAAGTGGGGTCGTGGCGACTTGGTTTTTCAGAAGGGCCGTGAGTACATTGTCATCGAGGCTAAGCGCAAGCCTCACCCGAATGTGTTCGAGCAGGCCAAGTTTTACGGTGCGGCATGGAAGATGCTGTATGCGCGCCCTGGCTACCGTGTCCGGTACGGTGTCTGGACCTGTACGCTCAAGCGCATCATGGGGACTGTGACGGACCCTTTTCGGCAGTGTCGCCGGAAGAATGCTTGTCGCCAGATAGTCGCGCGGTTACCCAAGACTCGAGTTGCGGGAAGGTCACCCAGTCGGCCACAACGTCCTTAGCGTACTCTCTGAACCGCTGTGCACCAACTGTTTTATTTTCGATAATTTCTTTTACATTTTTTTCAAACATCATACCGGCACAAAAGACGACAAGTATCTTTTTGTCCATATGGGCAAACTTGCGCGGTATGGAATCGATTTTCTCTGGTGCTGTTCCGACTGAATAGTACCCGAGAGACTTTACTTCTATGTGGAACGGCCACTTGTCATGTGACAGGTCGGTCCAGACGTTCCCACGGCGCACCTTGCGCGCATCCGGGTACCCCAGCTTGGCCATGACTTCTGCTACGGCCATCTCTGCAATCTTACCTGTCCCCTTCTGGCGCTGCTCCTTGGGCGCCCACTCTCGAATCATCCTGAGTTCCTCAAGTTTGCACGGCGGTCTATTACCCAGACAGTAACTCTGCATACTTTATTATAACTCTTTTTGTTTATATATACTAAGAGCAATGAAGTCTCTTAGCGTTCTGGCACTCGAAGCCCTGATTGTTGGTTTTCTTCTGGCGGTCATCTTTGTGATTGTCAGGCGGTTCCTAGCACCAGTCCCAGCAGTATTTGTGAGCGGTGCGCTATTTCACATCATATGTGAGTTCACAGGGGTGAATGCATGGTACGCCCGAACATACTGAGCGATGTTCCCTTCAGTGGACCCAGCTCGGAGGCTAGAATCAAACCAAAAACCAACAGCTCTCCACTACACTCATGGCCTTCGCTACCTCCCTCCAGGCGCTGGTTGCCGAGCGCGACGCAGCCTTCATCAGCCGTGTGGCGACCGAGCTGAACCTGAGCATCGAGGAGCTGACTGTCAAGTACGCTGACGTGGCGGCCACGGCCTTCAAGCTGCCGAAAAAGCGCGGACCGCGCGCCGAGCCCAAGCCGGACAGCCAGCAGTGCAAGGGCACGACTGCCAAGGGGGCCCCCTGCAAGTTTTCGGCCCTTCCGGGCGGGGACTGCTGCAAGCGGCACTCGCGCGACCCCTCCGATGTCAAGCCGGCTAAGGAGAAGAAGGAGAAGAAGGAGAAGCCTATCAAGGTGGTGCCTAAGCACACGCACGACCTTGACGGGCTGGAGCACACCGACTGCCCGCTGTGCGTCAGCCAGGACGGGCCCTTCAAGCTGCCACCCACCCCCGTGGCGGCCCCGCCCCTCGAGGACGACGACGAGTCTGACTCTGAGGACTTGATTGAGCAGCTGAAGCGACAGGTGAAGCAGAGCGAGGAGCCGGAGGAGGAAGAGGAGGAGCTGACGTGGCAGGGGCTGGAGAGCGATGCGGACCGCGAGGAGGAGCTGGAGAGCGGCGGTGAGAGCGAGTTCGACGAAGAGTGAGCCATACGAAGGCGAAGCCTTCCTTCCTTCAAGGAAGCAGGGCCAAGGCCCTGAAAAGCAGCAGTGTTCCCTGCAGTGAGCGCGCGCGCAAGTGTAAAACAAAACAGAAACTTACAGCATGTCCACCTTCAAGCGTCCCATCGTCCGCCCGCGCACCTCTGGCGGTGTCAGCACCTGCCAGCGCGTCTCCCCTACAGCCTCAGGCTGCGTGGCGGACATCTGCCGTGTCCTGAACACCCCTGCGCCCGCCACGTTCCGCCGTCCTATGTGGACCCCTGTGCGTGACCACGTCAGCTACTTTGCGGCTCTGCAGGCTCGCGGTGAGAACACTGAGCAGTTCGAGCGTATGACTGAGGAGTTTTACGCCAAGTACCCACCGGTACCCAAGCCCGAGCCGGACTATAGCCCTATCTATGCTCTGGCGAACAAGTACTATGGCCAGGGCGAGCCGCCACGCGAGGAGCTGACTGAGGCTATGCGCGCCTGTGGCGTCTCTGACGAGAATATCATGAGCTATATGCTCGGTACGGAGGTTATCCAGGAGCACGAGTACATCCTGTATGTTATGAGCGCGTCCCGCTTCTGTAAGGCGGACTATGACCAGGGCCCTATGAATGAGCTGACCGAGCGGTACTACAGCAAGGGCCAGCAGCCGCCAGTACTCGCGGTGGTGCGCGCTATGCGCAAGGCGGGCTACAGCGACGAGCGCATCGACAAGTTTACCAAGTGGCACAAGCGGATGGAGGACACCTACCAGGAGCGCACCGAGGCGCTCGACAAGATTTTCGCCAAGTGGCCGTCTGCTTCCAAGGGCCCTGTCAAGAAGAAGGTTATCAAGGCGGTGAAGAAGAATCTGTGAGGGCGGCTCTCAGGGCCGAAGGCCCTTTTCTTTTGAGGTCGGGTGTCCTGTGGACACACTTAAGAAATAAACCAGAGTATCTAGCAGAGACAAAATGTGTGACGTGTGCTGTAACAAGTTTAACCTGTCAACCCGTAAACAAGTATCTTGTCCGTATTGTCCCTTCAAGTTTTGCCGCGAGTGCTGCAGCCAGTTTCTGCTCAACTCACCTGACGAGCCCTCATGTATGAATTGCAAAAAGCCATGGGGTCGCGAGGTCCTAGCCGACTCTTTCACGCAGGTCTGGATGAATACAACTTACCGTGGCAAGCGTGAAAGCATCCTGTATGAGCGCGAGCGCAGCCTCATGCCAGCGACGCAGCACCTTGTCGAAAAGGAGAAAAAGATTCGCACGCTTGCTAATCAGAATGTAGAATACGAGCGTCAGATTTGCCAAAATCACATAGATAATAGCAGGTTTCATAATAGGTCAGCGGCCACAACTGATGAGGCCATGGCGCGTTATGATAGTTCACAGCAACTCGCAGAGCTGAGCGCTGTACTCCAGGTCAAAATAAACTATAACAATTCTCGTATTTCTTATATCCGCAACACGAATACTGACAAGGTTCAGAAGCGCAATTTTGTGCGTGCCTGTCCGGGTGCTGACTGCCGCGGCTTTCTCTCTACTGCGTGGAAGTGTGGTCTGTGTGAGGTTTGGGTCTGCCCCGACTGTCACGAGATTAAGGGAACGGAGCGTGAGGCGGCGCACACGTGTGACCCTGGCAACCTGGAGACGGCCCGGCTACTCGAAAAGGACTCAAAGCCGTGTCCCAGCTGCGCCTCTATGATTTTCAAGATTCACGGCTGTTTCGCCAAGGATACAGCAGTTCTCCTCTGGAACGGAAATTCAAAGATGTCGCAGGATATTCGGCCAGGTGATGTACTCATAGGCGACGATGGCACACCCCGAGAGGTTCTGGATACAGTCTACGGAACTGATGAAATGTATGAAATCCGACAGAACAAAGGGTGTACGTACACCGTGAGCAGTAAACATAAGCTTGTCCTCAAATTTACAGGTGATAGGACTATTTCCCGGTTTGGAGAGATATGGAAACTTACGTGGTTTGACCATGAAAAAAAGACTGTAAAAAGTGTTCAGTCGGGGTCATTCGATGAACTTGAAAAAATAAAAGATAAACTTTCGCCTGATGACATTACACTGACAGTTGGTGAATATATGAATCTCCCTCCTTCGCGTCGGTCCGTTTTCACATGTTTCAAGAGTGATGGGGTTGACTGGGTCGAAAAAGAGGTGTTCCTTGACCCGTATCTGATGGGCCTCTGGATCGGCGACGGTATTAATACAGGTCTTGCATTTGCAGCCAACGATACAGAAGTTCTCAAGTACATCTTGGAGTGGTGTAATAGTCATGGAGGTGAACTTGTCCATGACGCGCCATACAAATACCGTATTCGCGAGAAGGGCGCGTCGAATGGCCGGCTTGCAATCGGATATGGTGCATCTTGCGACGAATGCAAAGGCTGTCAGTCAAAACTTAACGACTTTTGTAACACTCCCGTGCAGACAGTTTGTGAAGACTATGTCAAACAGGGTGTACATCCTCTCAAGGCGGCTCTTGAAAAGTATAATTTGATTCGGAATAAACATATTCCTATGGATTATATAACTAATAGCCGCACGGTCCGACTTCAGCTCTTGGCCGGACTCATTGACAGTGATGGGTATGTTTCGAACGGTGGAAAGCGTGTAACAATTATCCAAAAGAACCCCGAGATTTCGGATAAGATTGAATATCTTGCACAGTCGCTTGGATTTGTCGTGAATGTTTCCAAAATAGAGAAAAAGAATATAGTATTCCCGGGCGAAACGGAGGCACGTGACTATGAAGACCAGTACAACATTAATATCTCTGGTACTCGGCTGAGTGAGGTTCCGACCCGTATTGCACGAAAAAAGTGCTTTTCGTCCGAGCCGAACAAGGATTACATGCGCACATCTTTCACGGTAGAATCAGTCGGACGGGGAGAGTATTACGGGTGGCAAGTTGATAAAAATAACAAGTTTGTTCTGTCCGATTTCACAGTCGCGCATAACTGTGACCAGATGTACTGTACGCAGTGCAACACAGCCTTCAGCTGGAACACAGGTCGTATCGAAAAGAACCGTATTCACAATCCGCACTACTACGAGTATCTGCGACAGCGCGCAGGGGGTGAGGATATCCGCCGCGAGATTGGCGACATCCCGTGTGGCGGTATGCCGTACGCCGAACACGTCTCTCATCGGCTCAACATGCGGAACTATCACGATGCGGTCCGTACAACCCTATACACGGCAGCGCGTGGAGTTGTCCACGTCGAGAATGTCACGCTAAACCGGTACAGGGTGAACCGAGTGGGAGACAACGAAGACATGCGTATCAAGTTTATGATTGGAGACTTTGATGAGGATGAGTTCAAGCGCCAGCTGCAGATGCGCGAGCACCAGACAGAGCGCAAGAATGCAATTGCGGCAGTTCTGAATACGTATGTCGTGGTCGCTTCGGAAATATTCCGTAAACTTATTGCGACCAAGTCGCAGGGGAATGAGCTCGACTCTGTATTCTTTCAAAACTGTCTGACAGAACTTGAGGAGATTCGTATCTTCACGAATGAGGCTATGGACCGTACTAGTAAGCTGTACAAGCGATGTGCAGTTCCTCTGATAGGAGTCGACTACAGTACGGCGTGATGTTCCCTTCAGTGGGATGACAGCTGTCAGTGAAGTCAAACACCAAAACAATGGACAAGACTCGTGGTAACACTTCGGGCTCTCTGAACCGCTGGGATGCTCACCGCGCCGAGCTCACTGACAAGGCGCTCAATATGCTCTCTAGCCCAAAGGTTAAACAGGTCTTTCGAGACTGGGTCGTAAAGGGGGAGAATGCTCCACAGTACGGAGACGCCCTGTACGACCAGCTGCTATGCTGCGCGAATGGTATGTGTATGAATCGCGCGTTTATGTTCAGAAAATTCGAGTACGGAGACGACGAGTGTATCGAGTACAGAGACTGTATCCTCCGAGTCAAGTTCGGCAACCACCTGCCAGGCACGCGGTTCGACCTTATCACTCTGAACCCTATTACGCTTGAAATCAGCGACTGCATCGGCACGACTATGACGCTCTGAACCCGCGCCCAGCTATGCTCTATTTAATCTAAGTACTTGTTAATGATGCTTGCACGTCTCCCCCCCGTCGTCTGCACTGCCCAGCCCTTTAAGCCCAAGCCCAAGACTATAGTTCGCCAGCGCCATATAAAGGAGTCTATTCAGCAGGCCCGTCTCCTATGCCAGAACTTTGAGGACACTGTCGAGTGCAAGTTGGCATGGGAGAAGGTGGAGGAGCTGTCAGCCGCCCTCAACGACCAGAAGAAACTGCTCGAGGAGGAGGCTCAGCGCTTTTCAGAGTACGAGGAGCGCATCTATGACCTCTAGCCACGCGCCCTATTTACTATAGCTGACATGTTATTAAAATTTGTTTTGTTTAAATGCT
>Ga0247723_1000021_pt1 | contig 99624 bp, 115 predicted proteins | sample MSEWelMarce5H_FC_FD_189079 | JGI IMG/M metagenome (GOLD analysis project Ga0247723, IMG submission 189079) | Subsurface sediment microbial communities from gas well in West Virginia, United States - MSEEL Well Study Marcellus 5H_FC | ecosystem: Environmental > Terrestrial > Deep subsurface >...
CTTTCTTCGCAAGAAGAATTTGCAGACTACAACTTCGAGGCATCAGGTCTTTCTGTTCTTGTAGACATTCTCGCATATAACACTCACTATAACGGAACTCTTGCACACTTTCTTGCAAACGAAATGTTTCTTGATAGCGCAGTCAAAAGAAATTCAGTTGTATCTATTGCAAAGACACTTGGTTATACTCCAACCTCTAGAAGAGCAGCAGTTGCAAACGTAACATTTGAAATAGATCCACCAGATTCTTATACCAATACAGGGTTGACTATTTCAAGGGACGCACCATTTACCGCAAAAATTGGAAATAAAACATATACGTTTTATCCAAGAGAAGATTATTATTCAGGGTTAGTAACTCTGGAAACGGGACAAACAGGTTTTAGTTATACTATGGATCTGATTGAAGGAAAGAGAGTTTCCAATAGATTCGTAGTTGATCTTTCTAATAAATCTGGTCCATTCGTTCTTCCTAATCAGAATATTGACACTACAACTATTCGTGTCAGAGTGCAAGAATCTTCAACTAATATCACTACAAGTTCTTGGAATTTTTATGATGAGATTCTTGATGTTACTTCAACAACTAGAGGGTTCTTTGTTGAAGAAGGTCCATCTGGTCTATATGAAGTAAGATTCGGAGACGATATTATTGGCGCATCACTTGCTGTTGGTAATATTGTTAGCATTGACTATATCGTAACTAATGGTTTATCGGCAAACAATATTTCTTCATTCACCGCATCTGGTAATTTTACTGGATCCGGAGAAATAAAGAACATCTATCCTATTAATTCATCAACTGGTGGACAGGAAAAGCAATCAATTGACAGCGTTCGTTATAATGCGCCAAAGTTTAATGCAACTAAAAATCGTGCCGTCACCTCTAATGACTACGAAGCACTTATTAAATCCAGATTTAGTAATATTAATTCACTAACAGTTTGGGGTGGCGAGGAAAATGTTCCGCCAATTTATGGTAAAGTTTTTATTTCAATTCAACCTCAACCAGGATCTATTGTATCACAAGCAGATAAAGATATTATTAGCAGAGATATTATTCGTCCGAGAAGTGTGGTTTCAATCCAACCAGAATATGTTGATCCAATAACAACGTATATTGGATTAAACATTACTGCAAATTACGATAAGAACATAACTACTTTGACTTCATCGAGAATCGAATCAGAAATTAGAACGGTCGTGAATAATTTCTTTTCTAGTAACTTGAATAAACTGCAAAAGAATTTTTATTATTCTAAGTTGAGTTCTGCGGTGACGAGCACAACGAAGTCGATTTATTCCAATAATATACAACTTCGCGCACATAGAAGACTTCCCGTGATCATTGGTGTTGCCGAGCAATATGAAGTGTATTTCAATTTCGAACTTGAAAATGAAGCGTTCAGAACCACAAACTTTACAACAACACTTACTGGAGAACAGTACGAAGTTTATATAACTGATGGGCATGTAGATACGAGAGAAGAACTTGGTTCACTAGTAATGAAACGGGTTTCTGATGATGCCACAATACTGTCAGATGTTGGATCTATTGACTATATCAACGGCGTGGTATCAATTCCACAGTTGGTAATTGATACATTAAGCGGCACTGAAAACGAATTAAGGTTTTATGTTGAACCGTACGGATACTCTCCCGATATTTTGACTTCAGGATTTATCTCTACAACTGCACTTTCGACAGGTCCAGTCTTTCCATTTGCTGCAAGAAATACTGTGTTGGCGTTGGATGACACAAGCGCCGCCAATGCAGCTGCTAATATTCCTCAAGGATTAACAATAACTGCAATTGCTAATGTGCAAGACTGATAGATGACAATACCTTCATACTATAAGAAAGTCGCGAGTATATCGGTAACTGAGGGTGGTTCAGGATATACATCTGCGCCTACAGTAGATATTGGCGGTAATGCTACCGCGACAGCGACTATTTCTAATGGTAAAGTTACTTCTGTAACTGTAACTAATTCAGGTTATGATTATACCATTCCTCCATCTATAGTATTTAATGGGGGTGGTGGTTCTGGTGCAATTGCGGTTGCAAACATGGTATACATTGACAATGAATATAATGGATTTAAAGAATCATTAAGTCACCTAATTTCAAATCAATTGCCAGATTTTGTTCGGAATGAATATCCAGTATTTGTATCCTTTCTCCAAAAATACTATGAGTTTTTGGACGATGAAAATCAAGTAAACAATATTCTTCTTAACCATGACAATAATTTTGATATCAACAGAACACTTGATACATTCATCCCTAAGTTTAAGAATCAATATGCACAGAACTTTCCGATTACTGCGCAAATAGATGATAGACGATTAATCAAATTTATTAAGCAGTTCTATGAAGCAAAGGGTTCTGAGAAGGCAATTGAACTTCTCTTTAGAATCTTATATAACGAACGCACAGAAATTTTCTATCCATCCGAACAGATTCTTCGTGCATCTGACGGTATTTGGATTGAAGATGTAACATTAAAACTTGCAGTCGATTCATCAATCACAGCAAATCCATTTGATCTAAACAGTAAAACAGTTAGAATTACATACTATGAGAATGTCTCGTCAGTAACATATGAAAGAACTGTTCAGACCAACATCAGCAACGTAACTAAATTTGCTTATGTTTTTCCTGCTGTTTATGAGTTGGTAACGAGTTTACCAAAAACTGCAACAATTCGAGTTCCAGGTGCTGGTGCAGTTGCCTCTGCACTTGTTGCAGGCGGACAAGTAAAGGCAATTGTTGGTGAGGCGTTTACGCAATTCAACTCATCAACAAGCGTAAATGATTCCACAAATATAATTACGATAAACAGTCACGGATATTCTACTGGCGATATTGTAATATATACCAGAGGCACAGGTCATGTTCTTGGTGGATTGACTGAGTATGCAGTATATTACGTAATCGCTGTAAATGCCAACCAAATAAAATTAGCACTAACTGCAAACAACGCAGCATTGGGTACTGCGATTAATATTTCACCTGCTGATCCAGGAAACAATAGACTATATGAACCTGTTACTGATGGCGGTAATGGATACTTTGCGACACCAACAGTCCAGTTTACTTCGGTGTCAGGAACATCTGCAGTCGCCAGACCAATACTCACTGACACTGGCGAAATATCTCACGTAATAGTTACAAACGGTGGATCTGGATATTCAGCAGCACCCGCTGTTACTTTTTCCACAGAAGCAATACGTACTAAAGTTGAGATTGTTTCTGGGACGACCGTTACGAACTATGGGTATATTGTTCGACAACTAGCAACAGTTGATGTCATTGATTGTAGTGGAGATCCACCATGCGGGTTTACTGTCGGTGATATTTTCTCCATCGATGAAACAGGTTCTGTTGGTTCTTATACCCTAGAATTTGAAAACGAAACTTTAGAATATTTTCTTAACAAGTATAATGAAACCGATGCAGGATTGAATCCATATACCCTTGTTGGTAGAGACAACAAGGCATCTATCAGAATAGATGCAGTCGATGAAGATGGTTGCCCGACTGCAGTTAGTATTTTCGATACAGGTTTTGACTTCGAACGTGAATCATTTACTGCGATAATAGAATCACCATTAGGGTGTACTGCTACTCTGTCATTTACTACAGGTGCGGTGAACGCTAAGACGGGCAGATTTAAAGACTCGCGTGGTATGTTGTCGAATGTCAACAGATTACAAGATAACTTCTACTATCAGAACTACTCATATGTAATTCGCTCGAATGTTCCGTCCAATAAATGGTTGGACATTGTCAAGAACACCACGCACCCTGCAGGTACTGCTATTTTTGGTGAACTTACCATTGAGCAAACAGTTGACTTCAATCAATTCATTACAACACCAATACAACCTCTGCATATCTATGAGTTTGTGCTTGAAGAATTGTCTGCGTCGGGTGGCATCAATCGCAATAACGAATTCTATTTCGAAGTTGAGTTTATAAAGGTTCTTACTGATTCTGCAACTGTAGCAGATGTGAACAGCAGTCATGTTTTCAAGGTATTGTCTGATGCTGCTACAACAGCAGATATAACATCTCTTGATTTTACAGTTGGTATTTATGAGGACGAAGGCGATACTACTGAAACAACAGATGTTTTTGATCGTGTGGTTCAATATGTCAGAGAAGTAAACGAAACAACAATTACTGCTGAAAATGCAATTACTGATTTTGATAAGGTTCTACAAGAATCAATTTTCCTTCAAGATCCATATGCTGAGGGTGGATTCTTTGATGAAAATTATGTAGCAGCAGATAGTACTGAGTTTGATTTTGCGAAGGTTGTTGCTGAAGCAGCAACAACCACAGAATCACAAGCGTTTGTGATGAGCAAACCTCTAACGGATACAGCAACTGCACCAGATACATTTGCCAGAACGGTAGAGTATTATAGAACGTTCACAGAATCTGTGATCACACATGAATATGCCGCTGCTGGTATAGAACGTCCACTTGGCAATAGCGAAGAATTCGATGTTGATGAAGCGAATGCATCTGAGAATTCGGTCAATCATCTATATAAATATTTGACTGAATCCGTTACGTCAACTGATACAGTTGGTATAATTCCATATCTGGTTAAAACTGATGATGCGGGTACAACTGAATTATTAATTGTTGCGAATGACTCTGCAACGATAGATTCTATTGCTGCTGCTGAACAATCGCTTATAAATACACTTAAAGGACTATTCGAAACAGTAACAGTCACCGAAGATGGTATTGTAAACACACAAGACTACGTCGATGGTGACTTCGGTTCGGACTATGTTGGTCAAGTAACATACTTTAACTAAGAAGAAGGTAAATCAAATGAAACTAATCGAAAACGTAAAAGGTACTAAGGGCGAACTAAACATCGTTCTTCGTGATGAAGCAGGTAATGTTACGCAAAACGTAACTGTTCCTAACCTCGTTGTAAACACTGGTCTTGCTTATATTGCTTCGCGCATGAAGGATACTACTCTTGCCGCGATGACTCACATGGCAGTTGGTTCGGGCACAACTAACCCAGCAGCAGGTGATACTGCTCTTGAGACACAACTTGGTTCGCGAGTTGGTCTCACATCAACAACTGTTACTGCAAACGCAATTGAATATGTTGCAACCTTTGGTGCTGGTGTAGGAACTGGTGCTGTTACTGAAGCAGGCATTTTCAATGCTTCTACTTCAGGCACAATGCTTTGCCGCACTGAATTTGCTGTAATCAACAAGGGTTCGGCGGATAGCATGACTATCACTTGGACGGTAACGATCTCGTAATATAAAATGGCACTTCTTCTACGATCAGCAGGTCGCACAGAAATAGCAAGAAGTCTTTATCGTGACATTTACAACGAGAACGACTTCTTCTATTTCTTTGTAGGCAGAACAACTGAGTGGGATGACGAAGAATCACCTGAAGTACCAGTTGATTCTACACGTTATGCAAACACGTCAAGCAGAAACATGCTGTTCGTAAAACGCATTCAGTCAAGTGATGCAGTTCTTATGATCTCAAGAATTAATTGGGTATCAGGAACAGTATATGATCAGTATGACGACAAATATGGCGAACTGGATTCAACTGATACTGTAATTACTGCAAACAGTGGTGCGGCATCTTTAAAGGATTCATTATTTTATGTGTTGACTGACGATGATCATGTTTATAAATGTATCTTCAATAATAATAACGCCGATAGCACCGTAAAACCAACAGGAACTTCTACCTCTGCCATTGAAACTGCGGATGGTTATATCTGGAAATTCATGTTTAAGGTCGAGGCGTCAGATAAAATTAAATTCTTGACACCTGAATATATTCCAGTAAGAAAAATTGCAGGATCTGGTGATCCTGAGTTTGATGTCAATGGTAGAATCGATACTATTACTATTACTGACACTGGATCTTCATACGAAACTGCACCAACTGTTATCATAAATGGTGATGGAACTGGTGCAGTTGCAACTGCATCTGTTTCTGGGGGGGAAGTTACTTCTATTTCCCTAACTGCTCCTGGAGAGGGATATAGTTTTGCGTATATTACATTCTCTGGTGGCGGTGGATCTGGTGCTGCAGCATCTGTTTCTTTGGGTGCCACGGAATCTGGAACTGTCCAAGAAGATGTAGAAAACGCAGCAATTCCAGGAACAATTGATAGACTAGAAATTATTTCTGGTGGTATCGATTATGTTGATGGGGATGCGGCAGTAGCAATTGTTGGTGATGGGTCTGGCGCAGAAGCAATTCTAGATATCGACCAAGATGATGGATCTATTCTCTCAGTTACAATAACCAACCGAGGATCGGGTTATACTTTTGCAGATGTTACCATTACTGGTGCTGAAGGTGCAGGCGCAGAACTTATTGCAGTAATCTCGCCGAGAGCAGGTCACGGTGCAAATGCACAGAAAGAATTATTTGCAACCAATCTCGGATTTTCAGTAAACCTTACTAATGATAACGCTGACTTGTTTTTGAATAACGATTTCAGGCAAATTGGCGTAATAAAAAATCCATTAATTTTTGATAGTAATAATAATTTTGATGACACCACTGGAACCTGTTGCTACGTTATTCAAGTTTTAGATCCACAGAACTATGCTCTTGATGACGTTATTACTACTGATAGTGGTGGTAAGTTTATTGTAATACAAAAAGTTGATGCAGATGGAGATGGTACAGATGATAGCATCTATCTCTTACCAATAATTCCCATTATTACATCATCAAGCGTATTGACCAATACTACACAATCGATCCCAAATTTGGTAATAAATACAGATGTAAGTGGTGAAACTGTAGCACTAGCAGTTCCAGAAATAGATAATACGACTGGTGAAATTATCTATCTGGACAATAGAGAATTTATTGTGCGCCAACAAGACCAAGTAGAAAAAATTAGAGCAATTCTAAAATTTTAAGAGAGACATAAAATATGGCACTGAATTTAAATGTATCTCCATACTATGATGACTTTGATGATACTAAAAATTTCAATCGAGTTCTATTCAGACCTGGATATGCAGTACAGGCACGCGAACTAACACAACTCCAAACTCTTTTGCAATCGCAAATCGGCAAGTTTGGTGACCATATTTTCAAGAATGGTTCCGTCGTTCAAGGTTGTGAATTTAAAATAGACTCCGAGAGAGCATTTGTTAAAATCGTAGATGCGGGTGTAGATAATAATCTACTAGCAAATTATGTTGGAGACACTGTAACTGGTGCAACAACAGGAATTACTGCGGTAATCATAGACACTGCGACTGGTACTGAAGCAGAATCTCCAAATCTGAAGACATTGTATCTTCGTTATACTAGTGGCGATGGATCTACGACTGCAGTCCACTTTTCTGGGGGCGAAACTCTTACTGTAACTTCTACGAACACAGGCAGAAACGGCGATACATTTGTTGTTGATAGCACATATGATGAAGCAGAACCAATCAACAGTTATTGGGGTCTTTCCTCTGCGTTGACAGTCGAAGATGGTATTGTCTATCTTGATGGCAAATTCGTTAACCACACAACACAAACAATTACGCTTTCGAAATACTCAAACTATCCGACAGTAAAAGTTGGTTTTGAGATTGTAGAAAGCACAATTTCCCCAGAAGATGATCAAACTCTTCTCGATCCAGCGCAAGGATCTTTTAACTATGCTGCTCCTGGAGCAGATAGATACCAAGTTTCAACCACACTCGTTGCATATGAATCAACAGATACCATACCGCCTACATTCAATCAATTAGTTGATATTGTCGCAGGTGATATTCAAAGAGTTTATACTACCAATATTTATGGCGAACTCGGCAAGAATATGGCGAGACGCACATATGATGAATCGGGTAACTATGCTGTAAGACAGTTCCCTGTTCTGATTAAAGAACATCTTAATGTTGATGGGAATAATGGTCTAAGAGAACTGAACACTGTTGATCCAGAACGTGGTGGTAGCGCAGATCTTCTTGCTGTTGGACTTGAAGCAGGTAAGGCATATGTTCGTGGTTTCGAGCATGAGACTTTCCAAACGGAATATGTTATTGTACCCAAAGGTCTGACAACAGTAAATCAACAAGAAGTTCCAATCAGCACTGCATATGGTAACTATATTTTAGTTGACGAATTCTGCGGGATGTGGGATCTTAATGGTGGCGATCGTGTAAGTCTCCGTGGCACAGCAGCAGGCGCAGTAACCGCTGGAACATTCTCTGCTGCCGCTGCTCCAGGATCTCAAGTCGGTACTGCTCGCGTAAGACAAATTGTGTATGAGTCTGGGACTGTAGGCGCTGCTGCGGCAGAATATCGTTTATATCTCTATGACATTCAAATGTCAAGCGGAGATTTCAAAGATGTTCGTGGTATCTACTATAATGATACTGCTGATGGTCATGCCGATGTAGTTTTGACAGATGGTAATGCTGTTCTTCAAGAAACCAGTTTCAACAAATCTCTGTATAGAATTCCAGCAAGAGCAACGAAAACTATTGCTCCAAATGATGTATATGATAACTCATTTATCTATACTAAAGAATTCGATGGAGAACTTTCTGCAACTGGTGGTGTTACCATTACATTGTCTGGTGACGAAACATTCCCGTATGATTCGTTTACTGCAACGATTATTAAGAACAACTTCACGATGGTCTTGAAGGAAGCAGCAACAATAAACTCAGTTGCAAGACCGATCGGTTCGGTTATTGATCTTTCTGGCGCAGCATTCACAAAGAACTCTGCCCAATCTATTTCGATCGACCTAACAGGCAATGTTACTTCTGCACCAAAAACCGTAAAATTGTATGTGAATGTTCAAACAGCAAATGCAAATCCTGTTCTGAAGGTTCTTCGTGAAGATCGTTATGTAATCATTAATACCAACACTCACCCATCAACAAACGGCGGGACATATTCGCTTGGTATTTCTGATGTTTATCAAATTAAAAATATCTTTATGGGTGCCAACACTGATACAGATTCTGCAGTAGTTGCTGCTGGTGTAGATATTGCTTCTTCGTTTACTCTTGACAAAGGTCAACGAGATAACGAATATCGTAATGCTAAGATTGTTAAGAAAGCATCTGGTCCTTCTCTGACAAACAAGAAACTTGTAATCAAGTTAGACTATTTCACCCACGACGGTGCTTCTGCAGATGGTACTTTCTTCACAGTAGACTCATATCCAATTGATGATACTGGTGTTACTGCTGCGACAATTAAAACGCAGGATATTCCTGTTTACATCTCGCCAATCACTGGTGAATCTTTTGATCTTCGCGACACCCTAGACTTCCGTGTTCGTTACTCAGATTCTGCTGCAAACTCTACAACTGTTGGTAGTGCTACGACGAATCCAACCGAGAGCACAACTATCACAGCACCATCTGTTGGTATTACAAACCCAGTTCCAACCGAGCAGTTTATTACTGATATAGAATATTATCTTGGTAGAACCGATCGATTGATCATTGACTCAGAGGGTGTATTTAGTTCTATTTATGGCACTCCTTCTCTAACTCCAGGAATTCCTGCTGAACCTGAGAATGCAATGTCATTGGCAATCATTACTATTCCGCCATATCCTTCGCTCGCACCGAATGTTGCTAAGAGCGTCAATCGTCCAGACTATGGTGTAACATTCCGTAGCATCGACAATCGTCGTTATACTATGCGCGACATCGGTGTTCTAGAACAGCGTATCAATCGGTTAGAATATTATACATCACTATCGCTTCTTGAAAAATCAGCAAGCGACTTGTCAATTCCAGATGGTTCTGGACTAGATCGTTTTAAGAATGGTATTCTAGTAGATGCATTTACAGGACATAACGTTGGTAACGTTTTTGATTCTGAATACCACATCTCAATCGATCCTGCTAAAAAAGAAATGCGTCCATTTTTCTACCTCGAGAATATCGATATCGGTGTAGATTCTGCTGCATCAACTAATATATTTAAAACTGGTGACTTAATAACTCTGCCATACAGACATGTTGAGATGATCAAAAGCGCCTCAGCATCGAAACCTAGAAATTGCGTCGGCGATTTACTATTCAATTACATCGGAAATATGGAACTAGATCCACCAGTTGATAACTGGACGGATACCGCACAACTACCAGATGTTAGCGTAAACTTCGACGGAAACTATGATGCATGGGAAACCATGGCAGATGCTTGGGGAACTCAATGGGGTGACTGGCAAGATACTGTTACTGGAAGAACAACTGTTGGACAATCATCACAAACTGTAGCAGGTAATACTCGCATTAGTGGTGATACTTTACTCCAGGAACAGAGTCAAATCGTAACAACCACAACTGAGCAGCGCCAAACTCGTCAAGGAGTTTCGTTGTCAGTAACACCAGAAACTCAATCGCAGAGAATTGGTGCTCGTGTAACAAATACATCAATTGTTCCTTTTATGCGTTCCGTTATTGTGACATTTATTGCACAAAGAATGAAACCGAATACTCGTGTGTACCCATTCTTTGACGGTATTAGTGTTGCTGCACATTGTAGACCTCTTGACTTCGATCCAACAACTGATGTGAAACCATTTGATCCAGCAACATATTCATCATATGCTGATGGCGCATATGGTGCACCGCTGATCACAAATGCACAAGGTATTTGTGTCGGGCAATTTAGAATTCCTGCTGCTACATTTAGAACAGGCGACAAAAACTTCCGTCTTTGCGATGATGAGTACAATCGTGATCCATTTATCACGACAGCATCAAACAAGACTTGGTCGGCGAATGGTCTGTCTCAGTCTGTGCAAGATTCTATTATTTCAACGAGAGTTGCAAATGTAGAATTGAACAGTGTATCGGATTCAAGATCTTTCCGCGAAACTTCTTCGACTGTTAATAGAATCGCAGACAGAACAGTTGGTGTTATCCAAACAACGGTAAACAATACATTTACCACCATCAATAACGTCACAAACATTGATAACACGGTCACTAACGTAACAAATATTAATAATACTAATATTACAACTGTAACTCGTGATCCTCCTGTTATCATTGATGAACCGCACCCACCGATCGTCCACCCTGTGCCACCTGTGTTTCCGCCAGTGGAACCAGAACCACCTGTATTGCCGCCGATTGAACCGCCGCCTCCGCCGCCGCCACCGCCAACGCCACCGCCGCCACCGACACCACCAACAGTGGTGGTGATTTCTGATCCACCTACTCCTGATCCATGTGCTCTACAGGAGATTTGCTGGCCGGAGACAGAAGTAGATCTAGCGTTAGGCGGATTCGACGTCACTTTTGGTGGTGGCGTAACATCAAGAACGTTGCCTGAAGGATGTATCACAATGAATCCTTGCGATATGCCAAGATTCGGGGTAGATCCTATTGCGCAAACTTTCTATGTTGATGGTTTGCAATTTGGTTGTTACGTTACTCAACTTGACGTATTCTTCAGAACCAAGTCTTCAACTGCACCAATCACTCTGCAAATTAGAGAAGTTATTAATGGTTATCCTGGTAACAAGGTAATTCCGTTTGGCGAAGTAACGTTGAATCCTGGAGACGTTCTCGTTAGTGAGAATGCAACGTCAGCAACAACTTTCACTTTCCCGTCACCAGTGCATCTACAGAACAACACAGAATACTGCTTTGTTCTGCTTCCAGCAGGTAACGATCCAAATTATAATATTTGGGTTTCTGAGTTGGGCGAGAACGAACTGGGAACTCAAAATAGAATTTCTGAGCAACCAAATATCGGTGTTCTTTTCACATCTGCTAATAACAGATCATGGACTGCATATCAAAAAGAAGATATTAAGTTTACTTTACGTCGCGCCGATTTTGAAATTAACACTGTTGGCACAGTAGTAATGAAGAACATGAATATGGATTATATGAAGTTTTCTTCATTCTCGAATGGACACTACCTTGCTGGTGATGAAGTGCATGGGTTCTCATTCAATATTACCAATCCAGGTTCAGGTTATACCAATGGAACGGTTGCACATAATTTAACAGGCGGTGGCGGAACTGGTGCTACAGTCAATGTCACTATTTCTGGTGGTGTCGTTACTGATGTTGTGTTAACCAATCTTGGTGGTGGGTATACCAGCAACCCAACGTTGACAATTGTCAGCGGTTCTGGAACTGCTGCCGCAGTATCAGTTGTACTGAACAGAGGATTTATTAAACAATATGACTCGCTATATAATGTCGCCAAGGTATTAATTACTAAGGGATCTTTTGCTACGGGTGATATTGTAAGTAACGAATCTTCAAATGGATTTATTTCTGAAATCGAAAACAAACAGTTGAATGTCATAGAAACAAATATCGGTTCTGTTGATCACACACCAGCATCAATATCTTGGTCTGTCGCGCCAACTGCGACAGGCGCAACTAGCGCAGGAACAACGTTCGAAGGATATAACTTCGGACAGGAACATGAATTGTCATATGAAGCACAAGTATATTCATATTCCAATGAGCAAGCAGATCTTTCTGGTGGTAAATCACTTACAATTAGAGCAGGTATGTCTACACAAACATCAACTGTTTCTCCAGTAATTGATACCAGAAAATGCTCTATCATCGCTATTGCTAACGATATTAATAATGATGCTACTGATGAAGATACAAACAATGGCGCTGCGGCATCGAAGTATGTCTCTCGTCGCGTAGTATTGGACGATGGTCAAGACGCTGAAGACCTAAAGGTTTATCTGAGTAATCAGATTCCTGCTGGTTGTGATGTGAAGGTATATGGTAAATTCCAAAATGCAACTGATGCGTCAGACTTCAATGACCGCGAATGGATCGAACTCGAAACAAATACAGTGCCAATAAACAGCGCTGGTCGTTCTGGGTTCGTAGAGTATGATTATACTATACCTGCTGCAAATAAAAATGCGGGTGTTCTAGAGTACACAGTCGGAAGTGCGACTTTCACTGGATATAAAACATTCGCAGTTAAAGTTGTACCTCTGTCAACAAACAGTTCTGTAGTTCCTAAAGTTAGAGAACTTAGAGCGATTGCACTACAGGTATAACATGAGCACAAGAATTAAACTGACTGATACAACAAAGTATGAACGTGATGGTCATTCGAAGGCAATACTTTCGAATGACCTGCCTGCTCTAGCAGCATACAAGTCTCGTAAACAACATATGAAGCAAATCGAATCATATGGAGACGATATAAATAATCTTAAGAATGAAATGATTGAGATTAAAAACCTACTAACACAAATACTACAGAAATAAGGATAAAAAGCATGAGCACACTTACCCTTAGATCTGTAAAGGGGACTCCGCTGACGAATACTGAAGTTGATACTAACTTCAGTAATTTGAATACAGATAAGTATGAATCTGGCGCTAGTCCTTCTTTTGCAGATTTAACACTTACTGGAAGTTTAACCAAATCGGTTGCGGGCACAGTTACGGCAGCAGGAACCACTCAAGGCGACGCGACTGCACTGACAAAAACTCTTAACATGATCACAACAGCAACAGCAAATCAGGGCGTAAAACTCCCGACTGCTGCGGCAGGTTTGACCATCAAGGTTATCAACACCACAGCGGTTACCATTAAGGTGTATCCAAATACTTCAGATGTTATTGACGGTGGAACTGTCAATGCTGGTGTTAATCTGTCACCATACTCGTCTGTTGAATTGGTAGCACAAGATACTCAAGATTGGTATCGTGTAACTAATTTAATTGTTTATGACTCGAGTGGTAACAGGTTAAACTAAAATGAACCCTCTAAAGGTCAAGGCAACAGGATCCCCAATCACTTCTGCAAACATCAGCGGTTTGCAGACCATGACCGATGCAGAGGTAAAAAATTATATTGCCAATGTTATCACAGAAAAGTTTGCTTCAGTAACAGATGGTACTGGTACTGCTGAATTAAACATCACGACAAATAACTCAGGTTCTGGTACATCAATCGGAACTTTTGTTGACACTAACCGAACTGAATCTATCGGAACGCATCCTGCTACTGGTGCGATTTCCACAACAACATACACTGCTAAGCAGGTTACTGCTGCAGCAACAGAAAATATCACCAACAGACCATTAGCATGGGACTCTCGCCTAGAAGAAATGGCAGATGGTGACATTGATAGCACAATGGATCTCTGTATTGCTGCGATGGTTGAAGAATCAACATATACTGCTGGTCAATATAAACTCCAATCTACTGCACCATCAGGCGGAACTTGGGTTTCGCGATATACATTAACAGATACAGCACAAGGTGGAAACACCGTAACATATTTGTGGCAGAAAACGGTTGCATCTTCATCACCAACAGTGGATCTTGCTCCATTAAGAGCGTTCAATGGTGGTAACTGCAAGCAGATGACTGAAGCAGAAATCGAGCAGATGCTTCCAGTCTTCAGAAATAGAATTATTGAAACGGGTATCGGAACTTATAAAATCCAATCAGATGCGCCTAGTGGCGGCACTTGGATCCAAACGGGTAACACATTTACGGATACTCGCGAAGAAGTATCGCCACAAAATTATGCAGGCAATTACAGTGGTAATTTTACTGGTAATTATACTGGTAACTATGTTGGTCCAGTTACATATTCTGCACCTTATTCTGTGTCAGGAAATTACAGCAGCAATTTTACTGGAAATTATCAGTCACCAATAAATTATAGTGGAAACTATTCTGGTGTAATTCCTGGATCTCCGACTCCAGGTCCAAATTATACTGGGTTCTATTCTGGTGTAATTCCTGGATCGCCAACTCCAACAAACTATACTGGTTTTTATGCTGGACCATCGATTCCTGGATCACCAACTCCAGGTCCAAATTATACTGGGTTCTATTCTGGTGTAATTCCTGGAGAACCAACTCCAACAAACTATACTGGTAATTATACTGGTTTTTATGCTGGACCGTCTGCTCCATATTCAGGTCCATATGTTGGACCTTCGGTTCCTGGACCAAATTACACAGGATTCTTTACAGGATTTTATACAGACGGATCACCAAGTTTCTTTAGTGGGTTCTATTCAGGTTCTAGAAACTATGCTGGTACTTATGCTGGTCCGCCAGTAGGTTATCAGGGCGCACCGATTCCATTCGTTGGTTTTTACTCTGGTACGAGAACGTTTTCGGGTGAGTATGCTAGTGGTGTTGAACCAGGAACATTCCAATACTTCACGGGATATTATGAGGGAATTGTTCCAGGTGGAGCAGTAAACTATCAGGGATCTTACCAAGGCGCTCCAGTGATACAGTTTTTTACTGGATTCTATCAAGGCCCACCTCTAGCTCCTGGAGAACCTGGAGATGCTTATGTTGGTGATTATACAAGTGGAATACCGATACCAGCATTCTACACTGGTTTCTACACTGGTTACACAGTACCAACACCAACGCAATTTACAGGCGGTTATCTCGGACCAGCACCTGCTGGACCAAACTATATTGGTTTTTACACATCTGGACCAATCCCATTTGCTGGTTCGTATGATGGTCCAGGGCCGACATATACTGGAACAGCATTTTATTCTGGATCTAGAAACTACGCTGGTAACTATGAAGGTCCAGGATATAGTGGTCTAGTATATTACTCAGGAACTTACGCTGGGTATTTTTCTGGTGCACCAACTCCAGGATCCAACTATACAGGTTTCTATACTGGCACTACAAACTATTCCGGAACATATACTGGATTTTATGCTGGTGTAACTCCAGGTTCGCCATCTTTCACGAATTTTACTGGAACCTATCAAGGACCATCTATTCCTGGATCTCCTACTCCAGGACCAAGCTATTCTGGAACATATACTGGAGTGATTCCTGGATCGCCGACTCCAACAAACTATAGTGGAAACTATTCTGGTATAATTCCTGGATCGCCGACTCCAGGACCAAACTATACTGGGTTCTATTCGGGAATTGCAACTTACACAGGATTTTACACAGGGTTTTTCTCTGGTGTAGGAACAGCATATACTGGGTTTTATACGGGAACTACGAACTACTCAGGAACTTATTCTGGTTCTTATATAAATAACTTTACAGGAACATATTCCGGCGCAACAATACAAGCAACTAAAGAAACAGTGTCATCTGTTAAATTGTGGATAAGGACAGCATAAGCATGGTTTTGAGAAACAAATCTTCGGCGACACCTGTTTCTGCTGTAAATTGGCAAGGTCTACAGCAGATGTCTGTTGACGAGATTAAGAATTATGTTGCACAAACTCTGACAGTTTCCTTTGGCGCAAACTCAGATGGTACTGGCACTGCTGAAATTAATATCACAACAAACAATAGTGGTTCTGGTACTTCAATCGGGACATTCTCTGATACTGATAGACAAGAAGCAACAGGAACTCACCCAGCAACTGGTGCAGTTGACACTGTCACATATACTGCAAAGCAGGTTACTGCTGTCGCCACAGAAAGCATTACCAATCGTCCGTTGAAATATGACGATGGTATTAAAGAAATGACTGATGGTCAAATTGATACTGAAATCTTAGATTATGCAATCAATGCGATGATCACCGAGTCTACATATACTGCTGGGCAATATAAACTACAACCAACTGCTCCATCAGGTGGAACATGGGTTGCTAGATACACACTAACCGATGTTGCCAATGGCGGAAATACAGTAACATATCTGTGGCAGAAAACTGCTGCAACTACACTGTCAGACTCTAATCTTAGACCACTAAGACTTATTGATACCAAAGATGTCAAAGAAATGTCATCTTCTGAAATTCTACAAATGCTTCCGAATTTCAGAAACAGAATCATTGATACTGGAATCGGCACATATAAGGTTCAATCTACAGCACCAGTAAGTGGTACTTGGGTTGCGATGGGCGATGAGTTTGCTGATACCAGAGAGCAAGTAACACCGCAGAACTATCTGGGTAACTTCACTGGCAACTATCTCGGCACCTTCTCAGGTTCAAGAAACTATACTGCAAACTATGCTGGAACATATCAGGGTAACTTTGCAAATAATTTCAGCGGTGGTTATGTTGGACCAGCGAACTATTCCGGAGCATATTCTGGAGCATACGCAAACAACTTTACGGGTAACTTTGTTGGACCTGCAAACTATTCAGGATCTTACTCACAAGGTTTCACAGGAAATTATGTTGGTAACTTTGTAGGAACTGCTGGGTATTCTGGAAACTATACAAGTAACTTCAGTGGTAACTACACTGGTTTCTATGCTGGTTCAAGAAACTATGCTGGCAACTATGCTGGGAACTTCAGCGGTAACTATCTTGGCACATATACAGGAACTGCTGGGTATTCTGGAACATACTCCAGAGGATTCACTGGCAACTATAATCCATTCTTTGGTGGGTTCGTTGGACCAGCATACAGTGGTACTTACACTGGATTTTTTACAGGCAACTATGTTGGTCCTGCAAACTATTCAGGTAACTACCTCGGAACATACACTGGATTCTTCTCGGGATCTAGAAACTATGCTGCAAACTATGCTGGAACATATCTTGGAACATACTTAGGATTCTTCACAGGAAACTATGTTGGACCAGCAACCTACACTGGAACATATTCAGGCACTTATACTGGATTCTTCACAGGAAACTATCTAGGGACTGCAACATATACAGGTAACTATACTGGATTCTTTACAGGATTTTACACTGGGTTCTTTGCAGGAACTGCAACATACACAGGCAACTATACTGGATTCTTTACGGGTAACTACACTGGGTTCTACTCAGGTTCTAGAAACTACACAGGGAATTATGCCAGTAACTTTAGTGGAACATACTCACAAAACTTCTCTGGTGCAACAGTAATTGCAACCAAGGATACGGTATCGACCATAAAACTTTGGGTTCGCACCACATAAAAACCTTGACTTTTGCATTAAAATGGCGTATATATAATATTGAAATTTATTTTATTGGAGATTTGAATGACTACCAACCGCACTATTGAAAATCCTTACTGGGCGAACAAAGAAAAACAACATGTTATCGCAGAGTTCGTGTATCCTGATACGGGTAAACGAGCAACTGCATCGATCATGAACGACGGAACTAACCGTGACTTTGATGAGTTGATGAAGAAGTATAGCGTCGAGCAAATTGATGCGAATACCAAGAAACGGTTTGATGACCGCAATCAACATATCAAGCAAAACATTGAACGCCAGAAGGTTGACAAGACTCGTATGCAGCAAGAGCAACTGTTCGCTGCTAAACTGGATGCATTCGAGATCGATCTAATTAAGTCCTCAAAGAATCGCGAGTTGAAGTCCAAGATTCGTAAAGCAAAGAACATTATGGAAGTTACTGCTTATACTGTCATTCTCCTACAACAAGAAGAAGCGAATGCTGCTATTGTTCGAGAATCAGTCGATGCAGAATAATGGTTTTCTTTACGTCGCAACAGTAAGAAAAGGTTACTATAGAGCAGCAAGAAATTCTGCTATATCTCTACGCGACTTCTATCCTGATGCGCATATCACATTCTTCACACACGAGGAATGGGTGCAACCAGATGATTATGAAATCTTCGACACTGTCATTACTGAAAATGTCCCACGGGACAAGCGAGCAAAACTGTGGGCGCTTGATCAAACTCCATACGATCTGACAGTTTACATGGATTGTGATACAGAAGTTGAGCATGAAGATATCCAAAAGATTTTCGACCAGATCCCAGAGGATATCGATATCATCTTCACTGCCAATCGTCCATATAACGCAGCACTGACTAAGTTATCTGATACGGAAGAAATGACTGAGCACTGTGGGTTGTTCGTCTATAGAAATAATGAACAAACATTAAACCTCATGCGTGCATGGTATGGCGAGTATTGGGAGCAGAATAAACCTGGATGGGATCGCAAACACTATCCCGAATCTGCACTACAGTGGGATACCTTCACAATGTGGAGACTTCTGAATCATTACGATTTCGGTGTTAAGACTGCCAGATTTCCCGACCCAGATGCCCGATGGAACTTTGTATCTGGATATAAAGAAGAAGAATTACAGGGGCAACCAGTAGTAATTTATCATTACACAATTCCACATTCTTTATTAACTTAACAGGACAAACATGCTACAATTTACAAATTCAGTTTCTAAAGAACTAAGCGATATTCTAGATCCATTTACTGAATGGTTCTTTGCTCAAAATGATCAGCATCTTGTGTTGGGTCCAGAAGATATGCAAGAAAAGCGTCGCGGCGGATTGACAGTCGACACTGCTACGGATGAGCAGTATATGAATCATATCATCAACAAAGGGGAACGACATGTTGGTTTCCCTGATGTTGCGTGGTGCACTGACATGTCTACTGCGCATGGGCAACCATGGTTCCCTTCTGAATATGGTAGACGGCAGCAAGAAACCAATAAAGAACTGATCAGTTATCTTGGTGCAAGAAACAATGCAGTTTTTACTTATTATCCTGAAAATGGTTTTATGGGATGGCATAATAACTGGAATGCAGCAGGATATAATATTCTGATTACATACAATGCAGAAGAAAATGGTGGGTTCTTCCGATACCTCGATCCAGTAACGAAAGAAGTAGTTACTATGAATGACCCAAAAGGTTGGTCATGTAAGGTTGGATATTTTGGTGACCGCAGCGATCCAAATAAAATTGTGTATCACTGCTGCGGTAACTCTGCAAAAAGATTAACACTAGGTTATGTTGTACCGCATCTAGAAATTTGGCGATCAATGATTGAAGATATTAGTGGCGAGGATGCTTCTCACTTCGGTTAATCTTTTCGCGTTCTTTATGCTTTGCCAATAGTTCTTCAAGGATAGTTAAACTTTCGTGCATCTTCTCGATTTCATCTAACATTTTAGGAACAGCAACCGATGCTTGGTTAATAATTGCTTGTTCATAGTTTGCACGTGGTACGGTAGCAAGTTGGATTCTTCTGCGCCTAAAGTAATCTTTTATTCTACTGAATAGAGAAGGTTTTCTTGCTTCTACCATATTCAACTGAGTAGTTTTTTGGTCAGTTGCCTGTTGTCGGGTCTTTACAATTTGATCTTCTCGTGCTTTTTCTGCTGCCTCTTTTTCGCGAATAAGTTTTTGGTTTTCTTCTCGTAAACTTTTCAACTCGGAAGAAAGTCTAGATTCCTCTTCTGCTTTCTTTCGCTGCAATTCTTCATATTTTTCTTGTGCAATTCTTTCCTTCTCTAGTTCTTCTGGAGAAGGTTCATTGCTTATAATTTCTTCTTGCAAGTTTCCGTCGGTCCACTCCTCCGCGACCACTTCCTCGGGTGGGAGTGATGGTGATACTAATGGTTCTAGTATATAATCTTGTGGTGGTGGTGCGACGACTCTTGCTCTTGCCATTACTTTGTTCCTATTACCATAAAACGATCGAAGTTTACTTTCCCATCCCATGACCAATAGGATTGTTCAATTTGCCCTTGGTGGAGAACCTTTTCTACTCCAACATTCTCAATATGTTCCTCAATTGTTGGCACGCAATTAATACCATACATTTCTCTGAAAACATTTGACGACTGACAAGCAAAGATACAATCCTTGTTTGCAGTTGTCATTTTCTTTAACGGATACATAGTTTCGCATCCAATCGAAACAATAACATCTGTTTCTAAAGCATTAATGTCATGATAAGCAAACGGAATATCCCAGTTGATATGATTAAGTTCAACACCTTTACTGGAATAATACCGATTGAAAACCTTTGACAATTCAAGTGCATCTTTATCGATGTCAATTAGATTAATTTTCTTGACATTTAAATTTTCACACAGTAATGGAACAAGCGGAAATCCTAACCAAGAATTTAGAATTGTAATGTCTAGTTTTTCTGGTAGATCTTCCACTTTCATTAGTTCTTCAACCAACCAAATAGCAGCATCCATAGTATTTGGATTCATGGATTTTCTAAAATCTTCATGCTTCCATGGCAGTTCGTGTTGGATTTTATCCAACCCTTCACCCCAGTAACGATAGTTATTCAAATAATTATAATTTAACATCTTGTGGTCTTTCCATTGAATCGTATAAACAAATTAGTGGTTCAGGTCTGAGAACACGTTCTCTTACATCAATAGGCCAAACATATCCATAGTTATAACTATAAACCCAACTATCTGGAAAGTGTCCAATTTTCAGGAGACGTTCTCTTTGGTGACCAAATAGATTATCTAATCCGCGATAATAAAAAAACATTTGGTCAGGATAATCTCTCACGAACTTAGTAATTTTGTTCACATCTAATTTATCATTCCATCTAAGAACGCTTGAATTTAGATCTGTGTATCTGAACGGAATTTCTTTTGTATCCTCTTTCATTTGCTTCATGTTATGCCAACGAGTTCGAACAAAGGTCAGTGTGTCTTCCGGATCATATTCAACAATGCAATCAATATTATGTTGTATACCTATGTCTAAGTCTAGGAAAAGTTTTTCTCCCGTCTGCCTAACGACATTTTTGTCGAACAAGTAAAGTTTATTCCACCATTTCTCATAATAATTATCTTCAGGAATGGGAATAACTATAACCTCTGGATCTAAATCTCCAGGATGTTCTGTGATACAATAAAATTTAAATTCTTGAGTTATATACTCCCTGCACATTTGCAGAATACGATTTACGTATTCTGGTCCATATTTAAATCCCCATTTGACTGTGTAGATATTAATCATCAAATATTCCAATGCGCCAAAAGATTAGGATCAATAAGCGACTCTTGTTTTACTTTGCCTCTGTGGTTATCTTGAAATGGGAGTAAGTCCACATTAAACACGCACAAAATACAATCCTTTCTATATATTCCGACTTCTAGATCACCAGAATCCCAGTCGCGTCCCCGATTGTATGAGTAAGCAAAAGTATTGGGAAAGTGTTTCCATAGCGGAGTATCGCTAAAGTCTCCCCACCGCCAACTGTGATAGTTGTCTGTGCCGTCTGTAAACGTGAACCAGATACGTTCTTGGTGTTCTAGAACATCCTGCCAGATACATTCAGTCTGATCATCTGACCACACCATACAACTACCATTTGTATATGCCCCATGTGCTAACTTGAAGTTACGAGTCTTCATGGGTCGAGGATCCTGCCACCATGACCGCAACTTGGTAGGATTCTCTAGGTCATAAGTGATGATTGGCGACAAATCATTTTGTATGATAACATCAAGGTCGAAAAAGACAAATCTTCCAGTGGGTTTATCGTCTGCGAAGTTGTGCGTATTGAAGATGAACGTCTTTGGTCTGTCCCAACAACGTGCCATGCCGTATTTGAAAAACTCGGAACCAAACCAATATTTTGGATGGATGTCGGGAATGTCGGGAAAGTCGATGACTTTAATTTCATTTTCAAATCCTTCACTGTTATCTGTATAACAATAGAAATGGAACTCAAAATTGTCAGGAGTATGTTTTTTTGCCATTTGATAAAGTCGGTTGACAAACTCAGCAGAATACTTTGTTCCCCATTTACAACAGACGTAATTAACTCTCATCGCCACAATCCAATAATATTTTTATCTAAACATTCAGATAATTCGATCTGTTTTTTTGCTGACGGATGTGGTACATTGTCAGTATTGAATAAACAGATCTTGGCATCTCTGCGAAACTTAAACTGTTCGACATCGTCGGGATGATGCTTTCCGCGATTCCACGAATAGATCCATCCACCTGGAATATCTTTCCAGAAATCCCTCTGTCTCCAGTAATGATAGTTGTCACTTCCCTTAAAGAAAGTTTTAAACACGGATTCAGAATTCTCAATAATATCTGTGTAGATATGCTCGCACGATTTACCAGGCCAAAGCATCATACTGGAGTTGAAAAAAGTTCCACGAATATCAATAAACAATCTGTCGTGTTTCTGTGATTGTGGTTGCCACCGACAATGAATAATTCGAGGTTTCTGCGCAAGTTCTGTTACATCAGTTATATCTTCTTGGATCACAACATCAAGATCAAAATAACACCAGTTGCCTTCATATCCCAACCAATTGTGCGAATTAAATACTGAGAACTTTGCTCGATCAAAACAGAAGGTTTCTTTACCGAACCAGTATTTCGGATGTAGGATACCATCGTCGGGTATAGGTGCAGTATCGCACTCAATTCCTTCTGCATCATCAGTATAACACGTGAAAGTATACGACGCAGGATTACGAGCGTAGTTCTTCTTTACCATGTTGTAAAGATTATTTACATATTTGGCGGGATACTTATCACCCCACTTAATGCATACGAAGTTCATCATACTCTTTATCTGCTCCAGGAAACTGGTCTAATCCATTTAGTAATGCTATGGTATAACTTGGTCTATACCAGAAAGATTCATTGTGGTCATCTATACCATAATAGTCTGCGCCATATACGAATGAATATATCTCACCTTTCGGAAAGTAATTAAATCTAAAATCTTCGTGCCACAAAAATCTATCATCCCCAAAGTATTTAACCATGTAGTAATCAGAGTTGCTTTCGAAGTGTTCCCATATATGATGAACAGTCCCATCTTTCCACATCATTACACTTGAGTTGTAGTTACTCAAGTAGCGCATACCATGAGTGTCCCCGACATGATCAGGAAACTCTTTATTCTTCCAATAAGTATACGCGATTGTTGGATAAATGTCAAGGTAATTCCATAAATGATCAATATTATTTTGAATACGAACGTCTAGATCCAGATAAAGAACGTCACCAAACCCACGTTGACTGAACATCCAAACCTTATACCAATGACCTTCAACATTATCTGGCAGCGGCCAAGCAACAACAATTGGATCTAATCCTGTCGGGTCATCGGTAAAACAGACGTAGGTATACTTCTTACCAGTATCATTTACTATTCTGTTTACGTCTTCAGCAGAATATTTTTCGCCATATTTTAGCATCAAAATCGTTTGCATAGTATTCTCATTTATTATAAATATTACCGTATAATTTATAAGGGTTTCCGATGGCACAAATTCAAAATATCTATATTGACCAAGGAACAACTTTTTCATTGTCCCTCATAGTAAATGATCAGAACGGAGATCTAAAAGATCTTACTGGTTATACTGTAGCAGCACAAATGCGCAGATCGTATTACACCAATACTGCTATTAATTTTACTGCGGCAGTTTCTTTACCAGAAGATGGTGAAGTTACTATTTCATTGACTGCTGTGCAAACATCAGCAATAAAAGCAGGGAGGTATGTGTATGATATTGAAATTACGGGCGATGGCGAAACGCTACGAGTTCTCGAGGGAATCGTTGTAATTAATCCAGAGGTAACAAAATAATGTCTTTAAAGGTTACAGTAGGAAGTTCAAATGCTATAAATACAAGTATAGTAAGTAAAAGAACATCAACTAAAATAGAGACGTTAGCGGATGTAGATCTAGAGGGTGTTCAAGATGGATACACTTTAATTTACAACACTGCGACTAACAAATGGGAAGCGGCAAATCCTGCATCTGAAGTGATATTAGATAATATAGACGGTGGAACGTATTAGAAACTAAGACAACCAAAAAGGAATAGTCTAAATGTCAACAATTATTCAAATTAAAAGAAGTTCAGGTGCAACTGCTCCAACAACAACTGCCCTACTAGAAGGCGAAATGGCATACGCACAAGACGCATCCAATAATGGTGCTGGTGCAAAACTTTATATCGAGTCGATTGAAGGTTCTTCCGCTGCAATTCATGCAGTCGGTGGTAAGTATTTTACTGACAAGGTTGATGCTCGTCTTATCGATGCTACCTCAACAGTTGGCGGCGGCGCAACTTTCGCTGAAGCAACAAACAATGGTTCTAACAAGATTACTGTAAAGGCACCAAATACACTTGCTGCTGATTACACTCTTACTCTCCCTGCCAACGATGGTGATGCTGATCAGTATTTGAAGACAGATGGTTCAGGCGTTACTACATGGGCAGCGATTCCTTCAGGTTCGTTCACACTGAGCGACAACCAAGGAACTCCAAATACTGATACTTTCACCACAGGTGGAACTCTGACTTTTGCTGGTTCGGCTGGTATCAAAACAACTGTTTCAGACAACCAAGTTGCTATCGCTGCTGATATTACTGGTGCAACTGCTCTGACATCACTTGCTGATGCAGACGAATTCCTTGTTTATGATGCCTCGGCAACAGCAAACAAGAAGATTACTGCTGAAGATCTTGGTGATTACATCTATGCTGGTCTTTCGGGCGACATTACAGTAACTGAAGCAGGTGTTGTTTCGATTGCTGCTAACTCGGTTGCTCTTGGAACCGATACTTCAGGGAACTATGTTGCCACTGTCGCAGGAACTGCAAACCAAATCAGCGTAACAGGTTCAGGTTCTGAAACTGCTGCTGTTACCGTTGCTCTTACCGACGACGTTACGCTTGTTGGTGACCTAACAGTTGGTGGTAATGACATCAAGATGAATGGTGGAACTACTGCTATTACTTTCTCAGGTTCGGGTGACGTTGCAGTTGCTGGTGATCTGAAGGTTGGTGGTAATGACATTAAGACCGCCAATGGTGCAACTGCTCTGACACTTTCAGACTCAACTGGTGATGTTGCTGTTAAAGGTGACCTGAAGGTTGAAGGTAATGACATCAAGGCATCGGACGGAACCACTGCCATTACAATGTCAAGTGCAAACGTTGCTATTGCGGGCGATCTTACTGTAACAGGAAACGATATTAAGTCATCTGGTGGTACTACTGCTCTTACTCTTTCGGGTGCAAACGTTACTGTTGCTGGTAACCTGACAGTTTCGGGAACAACAACTACTGTTAACTCGACAACTCTAACTGTTACCGATCCACTTGTGTTTGTTGGTAACGACAATAATGCAACTGACGCAGTTGACATCGGTCTGTTTGGTATGTATGATACCAGCGGTTCGTTAGACCTTTACTCAGGTATCTTCCGTGATGCTTCAGACGGTAAGTGGAAACTCTTCAAGGATTCGCAAGCTGCTCCAACTACAACTGTTAACACAGGTGCAACTGGATATACAATTGCTACTCTTGTTGCTAACCTCGAAGGCGGAACTATTTCGTCGCTTGCTTCAGCAATCACTGTTCCAAACGGTGGTACTGGTGTGACAACTCTAACCGCTAACGGTGTTCTATTCGGTAACGGAACTGATGGTATTCAAGCAACCTCAGTCGGAACTGCTGGTCAGGTTCTAAAATCTGGTGGGTCAGGTGTAGCTCCTTCGTTCGGTAATATCGACGGTGGAACATACTAATATATAAAGGGAGGGGAATTTCTCCCCTCCCACTTTTTTGGAGATAGATAATGGATCAAACAAAATTTATTAACTCGTATATCGCAAACCTTGCGGAACGACTGAAGGCATTAACACTTGATAATATCATGCTGAATACACAACTTACGATGGCGAATGAAACCATTAATGAGTTGCAGAAAAAGATTCAAGTTTTAGAAGATATCCAAGCAATACCAGTTCCTAAGTCCGACTACATGGGTCTTGATGGTAAATTGAAATCTGATTACAGTTATACTGGCGCAGAAGAACCCTACCTCGTTGACGATGCGGAACAAAATGAGAAGGAAGTTCTGAATGACAGCATCGACAACAATAGTCCAAGTAAAGCGTAGCGAGACTGCTGGAGCAGCACCAACTGGTGCAGATCTAGCGATTGGCGAACTTGCTGTTAATCTAACAGACAAGAAAATATTCTCGAAAAAGACCGACGGAACAGTTGTTGGTCTCGGTGGAGTCTCAGTAAATGATGGTGGGGCGAACACTGGTGTTACGACCATCTCGTTCGCCGACACCATCTTCGGGGATTTCGTTGTCGATACTACAACAACTCCAGGTGTTGCAGTCGTTCGCCTAAATCAAAACGCAGATTTAGATTATGGTCTTATTACCGACAATGTTTTTGAGTACAACTCGATCGATTATGGGAGCATCTGATGGCGGCAAGAGTTAAACTGAGAAGAGGTACTTCCACTCAGCACAATACCTTTACTGGCGCTGTTGCAGAAATTACCGTAGACACTACAAATAATTCTATAAGAGTGCATGATGGATCGACTGCTGGTGGTCACGAACTTCTAAAAACAACTTTGGACAACATTAAAGATGGTGCCATTCTCGATGGTGGAACATATACCTAAATAGGGTGGTAATAGGAGATAAAAATGGCAACGATTTTACAACTTAGAAGAGGGACTACTGTTCAGCACTCAACCTTTACGGGTGCTGTCGGCGAAGTCACAGTCGATACAACAAAAGATACAGTAGTTGTTCATGATGGTACCACTGCTGGTGGTAAACCTCTGGCAACTGAAGCATACGTTACTTCAGCGATTCAAACTAAAGATAACAGTGACGAGATTACTGAAGGTTCAACAAACCTTTACTTTACAAATACAAGAGCAAGAGCTGCATTTACTGCAAGCACTGGTATTTCCATCACTGACGGTGCTATCTCTACTTCTATTACCCAATATACTGATGCACTAGCAAGAGCAGCAATCTCAGTCACTGACACAGGTGGCGATGGTTCTCTTTCATACAACAACACAACAGGTGTTCTAACTTATACTGGTCCTAGTGCATCTGACGTTCGCGCTCACTTCAGCGCTGGAACTGGTGTTACTATTACCAATGGTCAAGTTGCTATTGGTCAGGCAGTTGGAACTGGATCTAACGTTACATTCAATGATTTAACTGTTAGTGGTAATTTAACTGTTTCTGGAACTACAACCACAGTAAATACCGAAACTATCAATCTTGCTGATAACATTATTACTTTAAATAGTAATGAAGCAGGAACTCCATCACAAAATGCTGGTATCGAAGTCGAACGTGGCACCTCTACTAATGTTGCATTTCAATGGAATGAGACTACCGACGTTTGGGAATATACGGTAGATGGTACTAACTACATCCCTGTTGTTGGTACTACAGCAACGCAAACTCTTACAAACAAAACAATCAGCGGCGCATCAAATACACTATCGAATATCGGTAATGCTTCTCTCACAAATAGCAAAGTCACAATTGGTTCGACAGATGTAAGTCTGGGTGCTACAGTTACGACATTTGCTGGTCTTACTTCCGTTACTTCAACATCTTTTGTTGGTGCTTTAACAGGTAATGCTTCAACCGTAACTAACGGCGTCTATACTACTGATACAGGTTCAGTTACCAATACTATGCTTGCTGGGTCGATTGCTAATAATAAACTAGCAAACAGCGCAATCACTCTCGCAGGTACATCCGTATCTCTTGGTGGTGCATTCACTGCACAGAATATGCTTGATGCTATTAAAACAGTAGATGGTGCTGGATCTGGTCTAGATGCTGATCTACTGGATGGTAACTCGAGCGCATATTTCCGCATCAATGTTTACAATGCAGCAGGGACTCTATTGAATTAATATGACAACGGTGATTCAATTAAAAAGAAGCGAAACTGCTAATGCTGTTCCCACTGCAGGGCAAATTGCAGTCGGAGAACTTGCAGTAAACTTAGCAGACGGAACACTATACTCTAAAAAAACCGATGGAAGTATTATTGAAGTGGGTGGATATAATCCAGATTTCTTTACTATTCCAGGAACAATCGATCTGGGTGATCTCGCAGGGGTGGATCCTACAGTGTATGACATGGGTGCATTATAAATAGTCCCAAAGAGGACAAGATATGGCAATTTCTTCAAGACAAGGTTTAATAGATTACTGTTTGCGCAGACTTGGGTTTCCAGTAATCGAAATTAATGTGGACGATGATCAAGTAGAAGATCGTATCGATGACGCATTACAGTATTTCCAAGAGTATCACTTCGACGGTGTCGAAAGACTCTATCTCACGCACAAAGTTACCACCGCAGAACTAAAATTTTCAGGATTGTCTACACCCTCGTTCGAAAACAACGAGATGTTAGTCGGCAATACTTCAGGTGCGACATGTATCTTATATACAATATCTGGAACTACTGCGAGAATAACTAACGTAAAGGGTGCGTTCACAGCAGGTGAAACTGTTACTGGTTCTACCTCAGGATTCAGTAGAGCAATCGCATCCACAAGTTTCTATACTCCAGGAGATATTCAAAACGGTTATCTCCCGCTCCCCGATTCGGTAATCGGTGTCATCCGTGTTCTTCCAGTTAATGGTCCAAGTTCTGGTATGAACAATCGTAACAACATGTTCGATCTTATCTATCAGTTCCGCCTCAATGACATGTATAACTTACTGTCTGCTGACATGGTTTACTACACACAAGTCCAACAGCATCTGTCAATGCTTGACATGCTTCTAGTCGGCGATCGTTCATTCAAATACAATCGTAAAATGGACAAGATGTATATCGACATGAATTGGGAAGAGGTATTAAATCCTGATGACTTTATTGTCATTGAGTGCTATCGTATCCTAGATCCTTCGACATACACACAAGTCTACGATGACATGTTCCTCAAGCGTTATGCTACTGCACTGATCAAACGTCAGTGGGGCGAGAACATGAAAAAGTTTGGTGGGATTCAACTTCCTGGGGGTGTAATTCTAAATGGTAGAGAGATCTACGAAGAAGCAGTCGAAGAAATCACAACAATCGAGAACGAAATGCAATTGAAGTCAGAGTTGCCTGTCGATTTCATGGTTGGATAAGACATGCCAACGAACTTCTATTTTCAATCTGGTAATACATCTGGAACCACAAACGAACAACGTTTGGTGGAAGATCTTGTCATTGAAAGTTTGAAGATCTACGGGCACGATGTCTATTATCTCCCGAAACAAACTGGTAATCTCGACGGTATCCTAGGCGAAGATGCGCTTCAGTACTTTGATCAAGCATATCCTCTCGAAATGTATCTTGAGAATGTTCAAGGGTTTGAGGGCGAAGGCGAACTGTTCACAAAGTTTGGATTCGAATTTAGATCTTCGGCAACTTTCGTAGTTGCTAAAAGACGCTGGGAAGAAGGTGTTGCTCAGAATGCGACACTAGAATTACCAGGAAGACCAGCAGAAGGCGATCTACTTTACTTCTCGAAAACCAAAACATTTTTCGTGATCAAGTATGTCGACTTCCTAAATCCATTCTATCAACTCGGTAAGATCTACACATACAAACTGCAATGTGATGTGTTCGAATTCAGTTCGGAAAGAATCGATACTGGAATTGGAGAAATCGATTCCGTAATAGATAAATCACAAGATGTTTACGGATTCCAACTGCTTCAACAATCAGGGGACTTTGTTCTAAACTCTAGTGAAGATTCAATTATTCTCGAGATATATGCGACTGCAGACACAGATCCACAATCAGATAATGATGAATTCGAGGAAGAAGCAGAAGGTATTCTAGACTTCAGCGCATTCAATCCATTCGGTGAGGTACAGAAAAGAGCATAATGTTTTTACGTCAACACTTTTATCATCAACACATCAGAAAAGCAATCATTGCTTTCGGTACAATCTTCAATCAGATTAATGTCAAGAGATATAATTCTGATCAAGAAGTCGTGCAATCTGTTCGCGTTCCCTTGGCATATTCGCCAAAAAATAAGTTTCTTGCTCGTATCGCAGAAATACCAACAACTACTACACAGTCAACTGCAATCATACTTCCACGAATGGGGTTTGAAATAACAGGATTACAATATAATCCTGCGAGAAAGATTAACTTACTCACTAAGAACGTGGCAATCGGTCAGGGTGATGACCCTAACATGCTTCGAACTCAATTCACAAGCACACCATACGACATGAATATTTCACTGTATGTGATGGCAAAGAATCAGGATGATGGGTTGCAGATTATTGAGCAAATAATTCCGTTCTTCAATCCTGACTTCTGTGTTACCATAACTGACATTCCCGCAATGGGAATCAAAAGAGATCTTCAAATAGTTCTTGATTCTATCAATTATGAAGATGATTATGCGGGTGATTACATGCAAAGACGTTCGATTGTTTGGACGCTAAACTTTACTCTTGGATTAAACCTATATGGTCCAGTCGAGGAGCAAGGAATTATCCGAAAAGCAATCGCGAATACATATACGGATATTGAACAACCTAATTATGAACAAAAATATCAAGTAACAACAAATCCAGGTACTGCTGCAGTAACTGATGACTGGGATTATGTGGAGCAATTCGATGAATTTTTCGAACAAGGGTAACTATCAAGATCTTGACGATCTTTTTGGAACTGAAACAACAAAGATCCCAGAACCAGTTGAAGTAATTGAGGTAGAAGTTCTTCCAGCAACTACGACTACATCTGCAGTTCCAGCAGTCATCGAATCGACAGGCAATGACATTGAAGATGACTATAATGTCGCCAGAAAAAAACTCAATGAATTGATTGACACGAGTCAAAAGGCATTAGAAGGCATGTTAAATGTTGCGCTTGCAAGCGACAGTCCTCGTGCGTATGAAGTCGTTGGACAATTGATCAAAACAACTGGTGATACTGCTAAAGATCTAATGGATCTTCAGGCGAAAAAGAAAAAAGTTCTTCAAGATGATAGCAAGAAAACTCAGCAAATCGACACGCAGAATAATATTATCTTTTCCGGAAGCACCCAAGATTTACTCAAGGCATTGAAAGCAGAGAAAGCAAAAGTTATAGAACATGATAGTTGAGGAATCCTCGTATCACGGTAATATTAATTTAAAACCGATCGGATACAAACATAATTTTACTCCGGAGCAATTGACAGAACTCGCTTTGTGCGAGGAGGATCCAATTTACTTCATTGAAAATTATTGTATGATTGTTTCGCTTGACGAAGGTCTTATTCCATTCAAACTCTATGACTGCCAGAAGCGTAAAGTCCACCATATCCTAGACAATCGTAAAGCGATTCTAATGGAAGGTCGTCAGCAAGGTAAGACTATTACATCTGCTGCTTGTATTCTCTGGTATACATTATTCCAAGATGCAAAAACTGTTGCTATTCTTGCGAACAAGACTTCTGCTGCTCGTGAAGTTATGAATCGTTACCAGGGTATGTTTGAGAACTTACCTCTCTGGATGCAGCAGGGTGTTAAGACTTGGAACAAGGGTGACGTTGAATTAGAAAACGGATCTAAAGTATTTACTGCTGCTACGACTGCTTCTGGTATTCGTGGTAAGTCCGTTAACTGGTTGTATATCGACGAAGCAGCGATTATTCCAAACACGGTTGCCGAGCAGTTCTTCGCTTCAGTTTATCCTACAATTTCTGCTGGTCAAACAACTAAGATTCTTCTGACCTCAACACCTCTGGGGTACAATCACTTCTGGAAATTCTGGAACGAAGCAGAAAAAGGTGTCAATGGATTTGAACCGATGTTCATTCCATACACTGAGATTCCTGGGCGTGATGATGCATGGGCAGAAGAACAACTCAAGATGCTCGGTGAGTTGAAATTTAACCAAGAAGTTCTCTGTAATTTCCTTGGTTCGAGCAATACTCTTGTGAATGCACAAACACTTGGAGCGATGAGTTCCATCGACCCTATATACATGAAGGATGGATTAGATATCTTTGAAGATCCAATCCCAGAACATGTGTATGTTATGGGTGTTGATACTGCAAGGGGTATCGGTGGTGACTATTCTGCATTTACAGTAATTGATGCGACGACTGTTCCTTACAAACTAGTCGCCAAATATCGCAACAATAAAATACCACCGATGTTATATCCTAATATTATAAACAAAGTGGCGAGGGATTTTAATAATGCATATGTAATGATTGAAATTAACGATATTGGTCAGCAAGTCGCCGATATTTTACATGCAGAATTAGAATATGATAATATATTAACAACATCTAAAGATACAAATAAACAATATCTTTCACCAGGATTTGGTAGAGCAACCCAAATGGGTGTTCGAATGACTAAGCAAGTTAAAAGGCAAGGTTGTTTCACGCTAAAGTCTCTGATGGAAGAAAAGAAGTTACTGATTTTTGATGCAGATACCATCTCAGAGTTCTCTACCTTCATCGAAAAGATGGGAACTTGGATGGCGGATGAGGGTTATTTTGATGACTTGGTAATGAGTTTAGTTATGTTTGCATGGGTAACCAGCAATACATATTTCACAGATCTGACAGACATTGACATTAGAAAAAAGTTATATGATGGTCAGATGAAACAGATAGAAGAAGAACTGACACCATTTGGTATAATAATGAATGGTACTGAAGAAGAAGTTTTTGTTGATGGTGGAGACCTATGGTCTGTTGATACTACACCAACCAAGCGTGGATGGATGTAAAGTAGACATCTTATAAATAAGTTTATAACAAAAAAGACAGTGGTTTTTGTCAGTTTTAATACACAAGGAGAAGAAAATGGCATTTCAATTATCGCCAGGAGTCCTAGTTACTGAAAAGGATCTAACAAACGTCGTACCAGCAGTGTCAAGTTCTGCTGGTGGATACGTTGGTTACTTCCTCTGGGGACCTGTAAACGAAATTCAAACAATTTCGTCAGAAAACCAACTCGTCCGCGAGTTTGGTAAACCAACAAGCACTACTACAGTGCACTTTCACACTGCAGCAAACTTCCTTGGTTACGGAAATAATCTACAACTAGTTCGTGCAGTTGGTTCGGCAGCAAGAAACGCTGTTGCTTCAGGCACAGCAGTTGCAATTAATAACCAAGATGTTTATGACGCATCTTATGCTAATGGTGAAGGATCAGTTGGTCCAGTTGCTGCTAAGTATCCAGGCACTGTTGGTAACTCACTAAAGGTTGCTATCTGCGATGCTGCAAACTTCAGTGGTTGGGAATACGTAGCACAATTCGATGGTACTCCAGGTACATCAACTTATGCTGCATCTAAGGGTGCATCTGGTGATGAAGTGCACGTTATCGTTGTTGACGAAGACGGTGCATTCACTGGTATTGCTGGAACAGTTCTAGAGAAATTTCCATTCGTCTCGGTTGCATCTGATGCAAAATCGAGCGATGGTGGTTCTATCTACTATAAGAATGTTCTGAACACACAATCCAAGTATGTATGGTGGATGGATCACCCAACGACTCAAACTGACGAAGATCTTACTTGGGGTACAGCAGCAAGAGCAGGTGTATATCACACTCTCGCCGATGCAACAGACGATTCACTAGGTGGTGGTGTTGACGCTGCTCCTGACTCTGGTGGAATTCAAACTGGTTACGATCTGTTCGCTAACAAGGAACTCGTTGACGTTTCTCTGCTTCTAACAGGTAACCATGCAGTTGCAGTTGCGCAACACGTGATTGACAACGTTGTTCTCGATCGTCTTGATTGCGTTGTTTTCCTTTCACCACCACTTGCTGCAGTTCAGAATAATGCTGGTGATGAGGCAGATGACATCGTAACATACAGAGGTACAACTCTTGACCGTTCGACTTCATACGCTGTTATGGATTCAGGTTGGAAAGTTCAGTACGACAAGTATAATGACGTGTATGTAAACATTCCTCTGAATGCTGATACTGCAGGTCTTTGTGCTCGTACTGATCAAACCAATGATCCATGGTGGTCACCTGCTGGTTTCAACCGTGGTGGAATCAAGAACTGCGTGAAGTTGCTTTATTCGCCAAACCAAACAGATCGTGATACTCTTTACAAGAATGGCATCAACCCAGTTGTGTCGTTCCCAGGACAGGGTGTTGTTCTTTATGGTGATAAGACACTTCTTGCGAAACCATCGGCATTCGATCGTATCAATGTTCGTCGTCTATTCATCGTTCTTGAGAAGGCAATCGCAACTGCTGCTAAGTTCCAGTTGTTCGAATTCAACGATGTATTCACTCGTGCACAGTTCAAGTCGCTAGTTGAACCATTCCTCCGCGATGTTCGTGGTCGTCGTGGTATCTATGACTTCCGTGTCGTTTGTGACGAATCAAATAACACTGGCGAAGTAATCGACCGTAACGAGTTTGTTGCAGATATCTACATCAAACCTGCTAAGTCAATCAACTTCATCTACCTAAACTTCATCGCAACTCGTACCTCGGTATCGTTCGAAGAAGTTGGTGCCTAATAACCCGAATAAATAGAATTATAGGAGAAATCTAATATGGATATTTCAAAGTTTAAAGGGTTACTAGGTGCTGGTGGTGCAAGACCTAACCAATTCCGTGTATTACTCAACTGGCCTGGATATGTAACATCTGTTCCAGACAGAGAATATGCGCTGTTGGTTACTGGTGCTGCCCTTCCTGCATCAACAGTAAACCCAACTCTCGTTCAGTATCGTGGTCGCGAAGTGAAACTCGCTGGCGAGCGTATCTTCGATCCGTGGACAGTAACAATCATCAACGACACTGAAATGTCGCTCCGTAAACCATTCGAAGAGTGGATGAACGGAATGAATGATCTGGAATTGAACACAGGTGTTCTTGCGCCAACTGACTATCAAGCAGATATTATCGTTCAGCATCTTGATCGTAATGATGAAGTGTTGATGGAATATACTCTGTATAACTCGTTTCCGATTAACATGTCGGAAATTGGACTACAATATGGTCAGAACGATGTAATCGAAGAGTTCACCGTAACCTTCAACTACTCGCACTACCTAACTAACACACTTTAAGAGTAATCTAATATTATGGAAATTTTTGGTTATAAGATTACACGATCTTCGGAGCCACCAACGGAAAAATCGTTCGTGGCTCCGACAGACGACGGTGGCACAGATGAAATTAAAGCAGGTGGATACTATGGAACCTATCTAGACTTAGATGGGACTGCCAGTACAGAGCAAGAACTTATCAGACGCTATCGTGACATTGCTGGAATGGCAGATGTCGACACAGCAATTGATGATATTGTTAATGACTCTATCTCAAATCTTGATGACGAAGATCCAGTTAGAATTAATTTGGATGACGTAGAGGTGTCTGCGGGTATCAAGAAAGACATTGAAAAAGAATTCGAAGAAATCTTAAGAATCTTAGATTTTAAACTAAGAGCGCATGATTACTTCCGCCGTTGGTATGTCGATGGTAGATTGTTTTTCCATAAAGTTATCGACACAGCAAACCCAAAACAGGGTCTGACTGATGTGCGATACATCGATCCAAGAAAGATTAAAAAGGTTCGTGAGATCATCAAGGAAAAAGATGCCAAGACCAATGTCGATTTTATCAAACGCATTGATGAGTATTTTCTTTTCAACGAAAAAGGTGTAGTGCACCAAAAGTCCGCAAATGTGAATGACTATTCAACCAGCGCGAATGCACTTAGAATTACAAAAGATGCTATATGCCATGTTCCTTCTGGTCTTGTTGATCAGGATAAGAACGTGGGTTTATCGTATCTGCATAAAGCAATACGCCCAGCGAATCAACTCCGCATGATGGAAAACGCACTAGTGATTTATCGTATCACTCGTGCACCAGAGCGTCGAGTATTCTATGTTGACGTTGGTAACCTACCTAAGATTAAAGCGGAACAATACCTCAAAGGTATTATGAACCAGTATCGTAATAAGATTGTTTACGATTCAAACACTGGTGAAATCCGCGACGACAAGAAATTCATGTCAATGCTTGAAGACTTCTGGTTGCCTCGCCGCGAAGGTGGTAGAGGAACACAGATTGAAACACTTCCTGGTGGAGAAAACCTTGGACAAATCCAAGACGTTGATTACTTCCAGCGCAAACTATACCAAGCATTGAATGTTCCAATCTCAAGACAGCAACAGCAATCAGGGTTAAACTTTGGACGTGCTGCTGAAATTAACCGTGACGAATGGAAGTTTACAAAGTTTATTGCTAGATTGCGTCGTCGTTTCTCGTTAATTTTTGATGATCTCTTGAAGACACAATTGATTCTCAAGGGTATTATTACTGAAGCAGACTGGGAATCCATCAAATATAAGATTCAATATAACTTTGCAACTGATGCATATTATACAGAATCGAAAGAACAGCAAATTCTACAGTCTCGTATCGAGATTCTAAACGGAATGGCAAACTATATTGGTTCGCTCTACAGCAAAGAATATGTCCAAAAGAATATTCTGAAACTTACTGACGATGAGATAGCAGAGATCGAAGCATCGAATACTGCGAATCCACCAGAAGTTCCACCTGCAGAAGAGCAACCACCACAACCAGAACAAACTGAACAAGGATAATTATCATGGAAAACAATGTAGTAGATCTAATAAATAACATTGAAAACGGTACTCTTGCCGACGCAGAACAAGTATTTAATGATATCATGGACATTAAAGCAGGCACTGCGTTAGATGCATACAGACAGCAAATTGCGATGAACGTTTTTAATGGTCAAGAATCAGAACCTGAAGAAGATTTTGATACTGACGTTGAGGATGAATCGGAAGAAGACTTTACGGGAGAAGACGATGCTGAAGTTTAAGGATTTGATGGAAAGACTTAATGTCGCCAAGGCAAAAATGGGCGATGTGATCAAGGATTTCCAGGATTCAGATGCTCCACAATTCCAAGGTAAGAGCGACGAGAAGCGTCGTCAGATGGCAATCGCTGCCAAGTTGGAAGCAGATCGCGGCGTCAAGGAAGAAGTAGAAGAACTCGACGAACTGTCAACGGATACGCTTAGAAAGTATAGAGCAAAAGCGAAAGATGATGCATACGATGCAGCTGATGTTGACGACGATCGTCGCCTTCGTAAGCGTTCGATGGGTTCTTGGGATGCTGGTAAAAAGATTCTAAAGCGTGGTGATAAACTGCGAGCAGAAGAAGTCGAGCAAACTGACGAAGCACTAAAGGGCAATCAACATAAAATTGACGCCAATAAAAATGGCAAGGTTGACGGACACGATTTCAAGATTTTGCGCAATGCAAAGAAAGCAAGATACCAGTAAGGAATAACCAATGGCTGTAACAACTACCGTTCTCAAACTAACACAGGTTCATGGCATCGTCAAAGTTCACGGTACGAACGGTGATACTGCGACCATCGGTCTCGCCACGACTCTTAAAAAATCTTCGGAAACTCAAAGTTCCCCGAAAGTTAATATTAGAGGATTAAAGTGGTTTTGCGATAAAAATGCTGCTGTTACTATTACTAGAAATGGTGCAACGGTTTACCATTTACATGGTAATGGTGCGGTCGAGTATCTTGGGTTCAGCGATAATCAAGAACAAGGTTCAGACATTGCTATAAATTTTGCTAGTGGTGATGGTGTGGTAATTCTAGAACTTTCTAAGGTCTCTGGTTATGGTTCGCAGCAACATCAGAATCAAGGAGATCTAGGATAATGAAACTTATTACTGAAGTCGTTGAAGACGTAAACCTTTTAATCGAAGAAACAAACGGCAAGAAAACACACTTCATCGAGGGTGTGTTTCTGCAATCTAATTTGGCAAACCGCAATGGTCGTGTATATCCAAAAGAGATTATGTCAAAAGAAGTCGAGAGATATAATGAAAGTTATGTCAAATCGAATCGTGCTCTCGGAGAACTCGGTCACCCAGATGGTCCATCGATTAATCTAGATCGCGTTTCACACATGATTGTTTCGCTCAGAGAAGACGGTGACAATTATATTGGTAAAGCAAAACTCATGGATACTCCAATGGGTAATATTGCTAAAGGTCTTATCGAGGGTGGCGCTAAACTTGGTGTTTCTTCCCGTGGTATGGGTACATTGAAAGCAAATAAAGATGGCATCAATGAAGTCCAGGACGACTTCTATCTTGCTACTGCTGCTGACATTGTAGCAGATCCTTCTGCACCTGATGCGTTTGTTCAGGGCATTATGGAAAATAAAGAATGGGTTGTGGTTAATGGTGTCTGGACAGAGCAAGCATGTGACATGTCTAAGAAGTTGATCAAGAAAGCATCCAGAAAAGAATTGGAAGAAGCGAAGTTGAGAGTATTTGAATCTTTCTTAAATCGTGTCTCCCGTAAAACAAAAGTTTTATAAATATTATATAATCTCGAATTCTAGGAGAAGCAAATGAACGTAGAAAACAAAATCAGAGAGTTGCTTACAAAAAAGCAACTATCCGAGGAAAATGCTGGTCCGATGGGCGCAGCAAAGGGTAAGGATACTTCTATTCCTGCAAAAACTGCAGGCGATACAACGAATCCACGTCAGGGATCGTCGGAAGACGCAACTATTGCAAGCGAACGTGATCAGGAAACTGAAAATCCAGGTGCTAAAGAAGCAGCACCAATTGCTGATAATAAGAGCAAGATTTCACAATCAGGTGCAGGCGCTGCTCCAAACTTTACCACTGTTGCTGATCCAACATCAGTTGTAAACCCAGCATCTTCAAAGGGCAATGTTCATCAAGAAGAATATGACCCAGAAGAAGATGAAGATCTAGAAGATGGTGAAGATGAAGATCTTGAAGAAGACTTCGCTGCCGATCTAGCATCTTTGTTTGATGGTAACGAAAACCTAACAGAAGATTTCCGTAACAAGGCATCATCGCTTTTCGAAGCAATGGTTGTTGCGAGAGTTTCCAACGAAGTAAGTTTGATCGAAGACCGTCTGGTTGAAGAAGCTGCTGAGTTGATGGAAGAATATAAGTCGGAACTCGTAGAGAAGGTTGATTCTTATCTCGGGTACGTAATCGAAAATTGGATCCAAGAAAATCAATTGGCAGTAGAAAACGGTCTCCGTACTGACATTGCTGAAGATTTCATCGAAGGTCTAAAGACACTTTTCGCTGAGCATTATGTTGATGTCCCAGAAGACAAATACGATGTTCTAGGTGAAATGCAATCACAGATTGAAGAAATCTCTTCAAAACTGGATGAAGCAATCGCTGCTAATGTAGAACTACACGATGCTAATATTCAACTCAACAAGGAAAGTGTTCTTTCTGTTGTTGCCGAGGGTCTAGCAAAAACAGACGCTGAGAAATTCAAGTCGTTGGTCGCTGATGTAGAATTCGAGAATGCAGAAATCTTTGAAGAGAAGTTAAATGTTATCAAGGAAAATTATTTCCCTAAGACAAGAACTCTATCTGAAGAGAAGTTTGACGATGGAGTAGAAAACGACTTCAGCGAATCATCAACGGTAAGTCAGTATATCAAGGCACTTGACGTACTTTCTGCTAAAAATTAAATTTATATAAATAAATCTATTGAAAACCTAAAAGGGGAAAACTAAATGTTTCTTTCAGAGCAACTAACAAAAAAGTGGGAACCAGTCCTAAACCATGATGGTCTCGGACAGATCTCGGATAAGTACAAGCGTGCGGTTACTGCAGTAGTTCTTGAGAACCAGGAAAAGGCACTTCGCGAAGAGCGTACTGCTCTTTTCGAAACTCCAGCAAATAACATCGCTGGTTCTGGTGCTTCGGAAATCGATCGCTACGATCCAATCCTAATCTCGCTCGTTCGTCGTGCGTTGCCAAACCTAATGGCATATGACGTTGCTGGCGTTCAACCTATGACTGGTCCAACTGGTCTTATCTTCGCAATGAAGTCGAAGTATGCGACACAAGACGGCACAGAAGCACTCTTCAACGAAGCAGATACTGACTTCGCTGGTACAGGAACTCATGCTGGTTCAAACCCAGTTGATGGTTCTTACACCACAGGTACTGGTATTGCTACTGTTGACGCTGAGCAACTTGGCGAATCAGGCGGAACTGACTTCAACGAAATGGCGTTCTCGATCGAGAAGACAACTGTAACTGCTAAGACACGTGCTCTTAAAGCAGAATACACAGTAGAACTCGCTCAAGATCTCAAGGCAATTCACGGTCTTGACGCTGAAGGCGAACTTTCAAACATCCTTTCACAAGAAATTCTTGCTGAAATCAACCGCGAAGTTATCCGTACGATCTACAAGGTTGCTAAGACAGGTGCTGCTTCGACTGCAACTGCTGGTACTTTCGATCTTGACGTTGACTCAAACGGTCGTTGGTCGGTTGAGCGTTTCAAGGGTCTTCTGTTCAACATCGAACGTGACGCTAACGTAATCGCTCAAGACACTCGTCGTGGTAAGGGTAACTTCATTATCTGTTCGTCAGACGTTGCTGCTGCTCTTGCAATGGCAGGTATGCTTGACACAGGTGGTGCACTTAATGGTTCGCCAACTCTTCAAGTTGATGACACAGGCAATACCTTCGTTGGTACGCTGAACGGTCGTTACAAGGTATTCGTTGATCCTTACTCAGCAAACACTGGCGCTGCATCGCAGTTCTATGTTGTTGGTTATAAGGGTGCCAATGCTTATGACGCTGGTATCTTCTATTGCCCATACGTTCCACTACAAATGGTTCGTGCTATCGATCCTAACACCTTCCAACCAAAAATTGGTTTCAAGACTCGTTACGGGATGATCGCTAACCCATTCGTAACTCAGTCGAACGGTACAACTGACGGTGATACATTCACTGCCAACCGCAACCAATACTATCGTCGCGTTAAGGTTACTAACCTTATGTAATCGATACCTCTCCATTAGAGAGAGGGTTGCTAAGAAACTGGGGGGAGCAGAAATGCTCTCCCCATTTTCATTATAAATAGTATGAAACAAATGAGGGTAACATGGTATTAAAAACATCACTAGGTGTAACAGAAGCAAACTGGGTTAATCAACAACCCAGCGATCTCGATTATCTTAAACCAAATGGATTTAAGTTTCAGATCCACAATCTACCAAATGTTTCATACTTCTGTCAGGCAGCAAACATTCCTGCTATTCAAATTGGTTCACCTGAATTCCAAACACCTCTGTCAAATATTCCAGTTCCTGGTGATAAATTGACATACGGCGACTTGGTAATTCGATTCCTTGTTCAAGAGAACATGAGCAACTACCTCGAACTATATAACTGGTTGGTTGGTCTAGGATTCCCAGAGTCTAGAGAGCAATACAAAAACTGGAATGAAGCGCAACGTTATAGATTTCCTGCTATCTCAGATAAACGCCTCGGTGCACTAGGCAACTTCTCTGATGCCGACTTCTTCATTCTTGACTCGGACAATAATCCGAATGTTAAAATTACATACTATGATGTGTTTCCTGTCAGTCTCGAGGCATTAGACTTCGATATTAGTTCTGGTAGAGCAGACTTCTTGGTTGGTATTGCTGCATTTAAATATCGCCAATATACTGTTGAGGCACTTTAAAGCTTGACATTCCAAACAAAATTTAGTATACTTATATTATTTTTCTATTGAGGGCATTATGAAACTATCTGAAATTCAAGAGTCATGGACTAAAGACTGTAAGATCGATCAATTAAATCTTGGTCCAGAGTCAACCAAAACCCCAGAGTTGCACTCTAAGTATCTCAACATACTATCAAATTCTAAACTGCAACTGCGCAAGGCAGAGGCAGATTATTATCGCTTGCGCAGAACTAAGATGCGGTATTATCGTGGAGAACTTACACGCGAAGAACTCGAAGAACATGGATGGAATCAATACCAAGGTCTCAAACCACTGAAGAATGAGATGGATGATGTTCTTCAATGTGATGAAGAGATGATCAAGCAACAGGACAAGATTGATTATATCAAAGCAGTTCTATACCAATTAGAGCAGATTCTGCGGTCACTAAATAGTAGGACATGGGATATTAAGTCTGCGATTGAGTGGACCAAGTTTACAAATGGATTAATGTGACCGATCTAACCATCACGAAAAAAGATGAAGTGTATCTTAATGTGGAATGCGACCCCAGTATTTCACAGGAACTATCAGAGTATTTTACGTTTGATGTTCCAGGTGCAAAATTTATGCCCACCTACCGTGCTAAGTTATGGGACGGTAAGGCACGTTTGTTTAACATGTGGACCAAAGAACTATACGTAGGACTTCTTCCATATCTCAGAGAATTTTGTCAGCGTAATGAGTATGAGATGGACGTTCAGATCGAACGTATCGGCGATCCCATAACCTACGAAGAACTGGTTGAATATGCTGACTCGCTGAATCTTCACTCACAAGGTAATCCGATCGAAGCGAGAGACTACCAGTTGGACGCTGTTAAGTATGCGATTCGCATCGGCAGAACTCTGCTACTGTCGCCAACTGCATCGGGTAAGTCGCTGATCATTTATCTTTTGATGCGTTACCATCAAAAGTTTGGACGCAAACAATTAATTATTGTTCCAACCACATCTCTGGTTGAACAAATGTATAAGGACTTTCAAGATTATGCCTCGGAAACAGACTGGAAAGCAAGTTACAATTGTGCGAGAATCTATTCAGGGTTCGAGAAGTCGAATGAGTATCCCATTACAATATCAACATGGCAGTCAATCTACAAATTACCTAAAAAGTTTTTTGATGGGTTTGATGTTATATATGGAGACGAAGCGCATCTTTTCAAAGCGAAATCGCTAACATCAATCTTCAACAAATGCACCAAGACTAAGTTCCGGATCGGAACAACAGGAACTCTTGATGGAACTAAGACGCATAAGTTAATCCTCGAGGGATTGTTTGGCAAGGTGCACAAAGTTATCTCTACCAAAGAATTGATGGAGCAGGGGTCAGTCGCCGATCTGGCGATTGCTTGCCTCGTTCTTGATTATCCCGACGAAGAAAAGAAGGCGCTGGCGAAGTATACCTATCAGGAAGAAATGGACTGGTTGGTAACACACAAAAAACGGAACAACATAATCAAGAATCTGGCAACGACACAGAAGGGCAACACGCTAGTTCTGTTTCAGTTTGTCGAGAAACATGGCGCAGTTTTGTATGACTTGATCAAAGAGAAGATCGGAAATTCCCGTCAAGTATTCTTTGTCCATGGTGGAACTGATACTCAGCAGCGCGAGAAGGTTCGTGAGATTACTGAGAAAGAAAAAGATGCAGTCATCATTGCATCGTATGGCACCTTTTCAACGGGAATAAATATAAGGAATCTGCATAATGTCATATTCGCTTCTCCGTCGAAATCCAGAGTAAGAAATCTCCAGTCGATTGGTAGAGGGTTGCGTAAGGGAGATGACAAAACTTCCTGTCGCCTTTTTGATATAGGTGATGACCTATCTTGGAAGAGCAGAAAAAATTATACTCTACTACACATGATAGAGAGAATTAAGTTATATAATGAAGAAGGTTTTAAATACAAACTCGTGAGGATATCTACTGATGGAAACTCCAAAGGTACTTAAATTTAAAAATGGCGACCTAGTAATCGCATCGATAAGGGACAGTGATACCAATGAATTATTCTGGATGGATAATCCCATTGCGGTAGTTCCCTATCCTGTCATTCAAGAAGATGTTGTTGGGGAAACGTTTCTTCTGAAACCATGGATTGGTATTACTACAGAGAAAACTTTCCTGATTCCCAAATCCGAAATAATTACTGTCTGTGTATTGAGAGAAAATCTCCTCGCCCAGTATGAGAGATATATCTCAGGGGAAGTAAAACTTCCCGAGGAAACGCAAGAGACAAACGTCGACATGGAAATGTTGCACTCCCGACTACTCAGAAGCAGGAACCTACTCAATTAAGCAGTAGTAAAGCTATTATTCATCATACTCGACATAGTCATTATACCTCGAATCGCGAGTGTTGTCAAGCTATATACTGAAATAATAGTGAAAAAAAATCATTGACTAATTAGAAAAAGTATAGTATAACGTATGTATAGATGGAGTTATAAATGACTGAAATACCAGAAAAGAATGTGAAAAAACCATTCAAGAAGAACAAGAAAAACAACATACATTATGTAGATAACTCTAAGTTTCTAGAAGAGATTACTAAGTATCGAAATAGTGTGCTTGCCGCAAAAGAAGCAGGAACATTGAAACCACGTGTTCCTAACTATATCGGAGAATGCTTTCTAAAGATCGCAACTCACTTGGCATACAAGAGTAACTTTATCAATTATACCTATCGAGAAGAAATGGTTTCGGATGGTATTGAAAATTGTATTACTTACATTGATAATTTCAATCCTGAAAAATCTAATAATCCCTTCGCATATTTCACTCAGATAACATACTATGCATTCCTCCGTCGTATCGCGAAGGAGAAACGCCAGCAGCAAACTAAGTATCGATACATGAGAAACATTGATGTCCATGACTTGATCACTCAAGACCACGATACAGGCGATTACGGCAATGAGTTTATTGACTATGTTAAGAAGCAGATGGACATGATTGATGAGTTTGATAAACCCGATGCACCAAAGGTCAATAACTTACCGAAGCGTCGACCGAAATATTTAGACCAAAAAATCATTGACAATTCTCTTGATATAGAGTAGAATGGATTTATTAAAGATTGTTAAAGGAGTTGTATATGACTGAAGTAAAAACTAACAAGTACGTTGTGTGGTTGAGTGAAAATTGGTTTACAGCATTTTTGTTTCTTGCGTTTGTATCGATCATCGGTACATTAATCGCTGATGTCATTGACCATAGGAATGGTGTTCAAGGTGTTTCTACGCAGAATCCAGGATGCATCTATCTTGAGTCAAGTGATCTCGGCGATGGTCAACACTACATGATCTGTGACGGACAAATTGTTCTTAAGCGTCTCGCAGAAGAAGGTGGAGTAGAACCAACCACCGAAGAAAAGTTGGAGGAAGTGGTTCCTACTGAAGCGAAACCAACTACAACTGCAAAGTAATTAGAAAGTTCGAGTATGAAGGTTGCGTTGATCACAGACACTCACTTTGGTGCTAGGTCAGATTCTATTCCGTTCGATAACTTCTTCGCGAAGTTTTATACTGAGGTGTTTTTCCCGCACCTTGAACAAGCAGGAATTAAAACTATTATTCATCTTGGTGATGTTTTTGATCGTCGCAAGTTTATAAACTATAACACACTAAAAAAGTGTCGTGAGTATTTCTTCGATAAAGCACGAGATCTTGGTATTGACGTGCACATGATCGCAGGAAACCACGACACATTTTTCAAGAATACGAATGAAGTAAACTCACTAGACCTGCTACTTCGTGAATATGGTAACGTGATTACATATTCTGAGGCAGAAGAAATTAAACTCGACGGAAAGAATCTACTGCTTGTTCCATGGATTTGTTCAGGTAACTATGCAGAAACCATGGAGGTTGTAGATAAAAGTAATGCACAAGCAGTATTTGGACACTTTGAGTTTTCAGGTTTCGAAATGTATCGTGGGCATAAAAATGACCACGGCATGGGCACTGCAGAGTTTGACAAATTTCCTCTTGTTTGCTCTGGTCATTTTCATCATCGGAGTCGGTCTGGTAACATTGTCTATCTTGGTAATACCTATGAGTTTACTTGGAGCGATTATAATGATCCACGAGGGTATCACCTCTATGATACGGAAACGAATGAGATAGAATTTCATGAGAACCCATTTAAAATCTTTCATAAAATCTATTATGATGACACTACTGGTGACCCTAGTTTGCTTGATCTTAGCACACTTGTGGGGAGTTGCGTTCGATTAGTTGTCGTAAAGAAAACAGACTTCTATAAGTTTGATCGTTTCGTTGACAAGTTGTATGATTGCAACCTGATCGAATTAAAAATTATTGAAGACTTCTCAGAGTTTGAGACCGAGGCAATGGAAGATGAGAAACTTGACATTGAGGATACAATGACAGTTCTTTCTGATTTTGTTGACACAGTTTCAACCGACCTTGATAAAGACAAGATTAAAAACCTACTGAGAACTTTGTATATTGAGGCACAGCACGTTTCTGTATGATTTATTTTAAAACAATACGATGGAAGAATCTTCTATCAACTGGTAATACGTTTACTGAAATTTATTTGAATCGCTCACCGAGCACTCTGATTGTTGGTGAGAATGGTGGTGGTAAATCGACTTTCCTTGATGCGCTATGCTTCGGTCTGTTTGGTAAACCATTCCGTAATATTAATAAACCACAACTACTAAACTCAATCAATAAGAAGAATCTTGTTGTTGAGATTGAGTTCTCAGTAGGCGGTAAAGACTATAAGATTGTTCGTGGTATTAAACCGAATGTCTTTGAGATTGAATCTGGTGGTGAAGTAATCAATCAGGATGCTGCTGCCAGAGACTATCAGAAGTATCTCGAAGAATCAATTCTGAAATTTAATTACAAGTCATTTACACAGATTGTTATTCTGGGTTCTGCATCGTTTACTCCATTCATGCAGTTGCCACCGTTTACTCGTCGTGAGATTATCGAAGACATTCTTGATATTCAGATCTTCACTACGATGAACACAGTTCTGAAGGATAAGATGACTGCTCTCAAGGATCAGGTTAGCGAAGCAGAAAACAAACTAGAAGTCTTGAAGCAGAAGGCAACTATTCAAAAAGAATATGTTGACACGCTGGAAGCAAACAAGGAAAAGAGAGTTGATGAAATTATCTTCCGAATCGAAGAGGGTGAGTTATCCATCGCGAGTTTCCAAAGTCTTGTTACTGCGCTCGAAGATAAAAAGATTACGCAAGAAGATGCCCGTGCAGTGCTCGGTGACCTTGCCAGTAAGCAAAAGAAACTCGAACAATTCAAAACCAAGTTTTCCACCCAACTCCGCGATCTTCAAAAGGAGGTGGCGTTCTATAATGAAACGGACGAATGTCCTACGTGCCAGCAGGGTATTGCCCACGACCATAAAGAAACAATCGTATCGTCTCGCCAAGAGAAAATCGAAGAACTTTCTTCAGGAATGGAGAAACTCCAGGAAGAATTTACAAAACTCGAAGAACTTATCGCCCAGGATAATGCTCTGGTTGAAAAGATACAAGAACTGAATAAAGAAATTCTCTCAAATAACAATGAGATTATTATCGTGCAACGTCTTGTTCAGGCGCTCAACCTAGAATTGAATGACATTCAAACTAAGACTGCTGACATTGATGTCGAGAAGGATAAGTTAAAGCAACTCGCAAAGGAAGTTGTCTCTCAAAATACCGAGAAGGCAAGACTGAATGAAGAAAAGCATTACATGGAAGTTGTCTCGACACTCCTCAAGGACACTGGTATTAAGACTAAGATTATTCGGCAGTATCTTCCAGTTATCAATAAGTTGGTGAATAAATATCTTCAAGCAATGGACTTCTTTGTGCAGTTTAATCTGGATGAAAAGTTTGATGAAACTATCAAGTCTCGCCATCGTGATGACTTTAGTTACGCTTCGTTCTCGGAAGGTGAAAAGCAGAGAATCGATCTGGCACTCCTGTTTACCTGGAGAACTATTGCTAAGATGAAGAACAGCGTAGCAACTAATCTGCTTATTCTCGATGAGGTATTTGATTCCTCACTAGACAATAATGGCACCGATTATGTTATGGCGTTGTTAGATACTGTTGGGGAAGATACTAATGTCTTTGTTATCAGTCACAAGGGTGATCAACTGTTTGACAAGTTCCGCAGTTTGATCAAGTTCGAAAAGAAAAATAATTACAGTGAAATGGTGGTATAATGGAACTACTTAAATTTACAGATCCTGCTCTTCGCAAGATTCCAGAGATCTTTGATTTTGAAACACAGAATGCACAAGAACTTGCTGATAAATTGTGGGAGGAATCTAGAAGGTTACGGGGACTTGGTCTTTCTGCCAATCAAGTTGGTATTGATTCTAAAGTTTTTGTGATGGGATCTGACGATACTAATCGTAAGAACGTGTTTAATCCACAGGTAGTTTCTGTCTCTAAAGAAACAGAACTTGCCAAGGAAGGATGTTTATCTTATCCTGGATTGTGGTTGGCAGTAAAACGACCCAAGGAAGTTACGATGTCATACCAGACTGTTACTGGAGAATATGTGGTTGAAACTTTTACGGGTCTCCCCGCAAGAATTGCCCAACATGAATTTGATCATATGGAAGGATTGAACTTCTCTGATCATGTATCACAGTTGAAACTGGATATGGCACTCAAGTCTTTAAACAAACGAGCAAGAAAGTATCTGAGGAAATATGTCAAACAAAACGTATGATTTTGGATTCACATTTGAAGATCCAACCGAAACTGTAATTCATGTTCAAGAACCGTATAGTTCTCAGAAAATAGACGCTGACGATCTCAAAGATGAGATTATGGCAAAACTCTATGACATTGAGTCTCGTATTTTGACAGCAGACCAGTCAACAATGATCTCTGAACACAAACGACTCGTTGAAATGGAAGTTACAGAGAAACTAAAACAAGTCGAAGATCTAATTCTTCCCCTACTTTACAACCTGATGAAGAATCCTGAGAAGGAGTATATTCATTGGCCAAACAGGATACCAATTATTGATGCACAAATTGACAAGATCACCGCGATCACGAGACACTATGAGTGATGGCGATCTGCCTCATTTCCCAAGAGCGAAGTTTTTTCAGCAACCAGTAGCAACTGCTGTAACATTTTATCTTTGCGGCGAAATTAAACCTGCTGAAGAATATGTTGAATGGTTTCAGATTCTGCGAGCAGCAGGTGAAACTGATATAATTTACATTCGTATTAACAGTGAAGGTGGTGACTTGTTCTCTGCTTTACAACTGGTTCGTGCGATTCAGGAATCAAATGCCACTATCGTCTGTTCAGTCGAGGGTATTTGTATGAGTGCTGCTACGTTAATTTTCTTGTCAGCGGATAGGTTCGAACTATCTGACCATACTATGTTCATGTTCCACAATTATTCCAGCGGTACGATCGGTAAGGGTGGTGAGATGTATGATCAAATCACTCACTTCAGGTCTTGGTCAGAAAAACTGTTTGATTATTTCTACAAAGACTTTTTGACACAAGATGAAATTAAGTCTATGCTTGATAACAAGGACATCTGGTTAGATGCTGATGAAGTCGCCAAGCGGTTAGAAAAGCGCATTGCGGCGCAAGAACCAACACAAGAAACCGAAACTCCTAAACCAAAACGTGCAAGAAAAAAATCAGTAAACGAATAAATAGGCTTGACTTTTTCTAAAAAGACAGGTATACTGAGTGCATGATTGGTTTTAAAGATTATATATTCGAACGTAAAGAGGGTTCTGGTCTAACCATTTGGGATATTGACGAGACCCTCTTCAACACAAAGGCACTCATCTATGTGATGAAGGGTGGAGAAATCCTCCGTAAGTTGTCTAACCAAGAGTTTAACACCTACAAGTTGGGTGCTGGTGAGTCGTTCGACTTCCGCGAGTTCCGCGATGCTAAGCATTTCCGCGACACTTCTGAACCTATCGTAAAAGCAATTAACAAACTAATCGCGATTCATAAGAACGTAAAGGCAAGGGGTAGCAAGATGATTGTTATCACTGCTCGTGCTGACTTTGACGATCGTGACATGTTTCTAGATACCTTCCGTAAGCAGGGTATCGATATTGATGACATCCATGTGCATCGCGCTGGTAATCTAAACGCACCGAATTCCGCTGCCGGAAAAAAGATCTTCATTAAACAGTATCTCGACACAGGCAAGTATGCTCGTGTTCGTTTGTTTGATGATGCGATCTCGAATCTTGACATGTTACTCGATTTGAAAAATGAATATCCAGATGTAGACTTTGAAGCGTATCTTGCACACCATGATGGAACCATGACAAGATATCGTAAATAAGGGCTTGACTTTTGTCAGGTTCTAAGGTAGAATGGAATAATAGAAGGAGAAAGTTATGATTAAGTCCGTTGTTTCAAGTTTGATTGCTCTCGCTGTAGTTGCGACCCCTGTTGCTGCCGAAGCACAGAATCGTGGTGGAAATGGTTGGGAACAGCGTAGGGATGACCGCCAGCATAGACGTTCGCGCATCAGCACTGGTGAGGCAATCGCCATCGGCGTAGGCGCATTTATCCTTGGTGCTGCGACAACCAGCAATCGTCGCAACGATCGTGCAAACGACCGTGAAGTCTTTGACCGTGAGTATGATTATCACTATCGACGTCCTGTCTGCCGTGAAATTTTTACCAGTGGTATCGATAGATATGGCGACTACTACGAAAAGCGTATCACCCGCTGTAATTAATTTATCCTGAAAGTAATTTTAGGGCTTGACTTTTGCCTCGTTTCGAGGTAGAATGAAATATATTAATTGATGAGGTTCCGTGATGTCTATTTCCCATAAGTCTACCCTTGCTAAGTTGCTCGCCACTGAGAACCTTCGGATTGAACATCAGAAGGTAAAGACTGCGATGTTCGACCTGAAGAATCGCACCCTTATCCTCCCTATCTGGAAAGATATGTCGTCCGACCTTTATGACCTGCTTATTGGTCATGAGGTTGGTCACGCATTGTTCACACCTGCTCAGGGTTGGCACGGTGAGATTGATGCTCGCGGCATCGGTATCAAGTCCTATCTGAACGTTCTTGAAGATGCTCGTATCGAGCGCAAGATTAAGGACAAGTTTCCTGGTATCCGTCGCAACTTCTTTGCTGGGTATCAGGAACTGTTCGAGAATAACTTCTTCGGCGTTAAGGGATATGACCTCAACAAGTTGCGTCTCATTGACCGCATCAATCTGCACTATAAGGTTGGTTCTTTCCTCAATGCTCCATTCAGCGCTGATGAGAACCAGTATCTTGCTCGTGTTGATGCGTTGGAAACATGGGATGATGTTGCTGCGCTCGCAGTAGAACTCTACGAACTTGCTAAATCTGAACCCGAGCATAACTTTGATTCGTCAAACTTTATGGGCGAACTTATGGACGATTCAGACGGTGACGACGATGCCTCGTACGATGTCGATAAATGGTTCTCCGACATGGATGATCAGACATCTGGTGATGGTGGCGAAGGCGAGTCGGGTGAAGGTGAATCTGCTGATGCTGATGCTGATTCTGGTGATAAAACTGGTGAAGATGCTAAGTCTGATGCTAAGTCCGATGCTAAGTCTGCCGACGACGCAAATGAAGATGGCGCTGTTGCTCCCACTCAAAGTGAAAAACTTCCTGGTTCAAACGATACACCAGTCCTGAACGAAGACCCTGTCTCTATCACTGATCAGAACTTCCGCGAAATGGAAGATACGTTCATCGACTCAAAGTCGCGTGAGTATGCGTATGGTATTCTCCGCAAGGTTGATACCAAGAACTATGTCATTCCTATGGATTGGGTTCTTGATAGGATGCGCCCGACTGTGTATGCTGACAGGTGGTTTACAAAAACTGTAGATTATGACCCAGTTGCACAGGAAGTTTTCTCCGAGTTCCGCAACAACAACCAGAAGTATATTAATACCATGGTTCAAGAATTTGAAATGCGTCGTCGCGCTTCAGAGTTTGCTCGTGCGCAGACTTCTAAGACTGGTCGTCTTGATGTTGACCGTGTTTGGGCACATAAAATCAGCGAAGACTTGTTCGCTCGCAACACAGTTGTGCCTAATGGTAAAAACCATGGTATGCTTTTGTTCCTGGATATGTCTGGTTCGATGGCATCAAACATGAAGGGCACGATTGAGCAGTTGGTTACGCTCATGATGTTCTGCCGCAAGGTTCGCATCCCGTTTGAAGTTTATGGTTTCACCAACAATGGTGTTGTCAACGACAAGTATTCCAAGTCTGATGCCATGCGTGCAAATCGTGCTAGTGACACGGTTTCATCTGGCAAGGAACTTGAAATTGGTGACAGTTCGTTCAATCTGTTGCAGTTTGTTTCGGATAACTGTTCGTCTGCTAAGTTTAATGAAGTAGTTCGTACTCTTCTTATGTGCGCCAAGGGATATGACTATTCTGTTCGTCCTTCTCGTCGGACTGAAAGATTCGTTCGCAATTCAGACATAATGGGTCTTGCTTCGACTCCACTCGAAGAATCAATCATGGTTGCTCGTTCGATTGCTGAAAAGTTCCGTGCTAAAAATCGTGTAGAAGTTCTCAACACTGTGTTCCTCACCGATGGTGATGGCGATAACAATATCACTGTCGGAGGCCGTTATGGAACGTTCCATGTCAACATCACAGATGCAAGCACCAATGCTTCGGTGACAGTTAAGTATAATGATGAAGTTTATCGCACTCAACTGCAAGTTGCTCTTCTAGAACTCTACAAGAAGGCAACTGGTTCGCGTGTTATCAATTTCTACATCGCTCCTTACAATCCTAAGTGGGTAGCAAAACGTATGCACAATTCTGCTGAAGATTTCGATACCAAGTGGAAGAATGAATGGAAACAAAAGTTTTTCCATACCACAAAATCATTTGGTTTCGATGATCGCTTTTTGATTCCTGGTGGCGGCGAGTTGACTATTGGTGAAGATGTCTTTGACACTGACAGCAGCGACCCTAAAGATCTTCGTCGGGCATTCAAGAAGTTCCAAAATACTAAGCAAACCAACCGAGTTCTGTTGAACAAAATGATTCAGGCAGTCGCCTAAATTATTTACCCCGAAGCGAAAGAAAGGGCTTGACTTTTCTGCCGTTTCGGGGTAGAATGGTATATAAGATGAGAAAGGAAATGTTGATGACTGATTTTACTTCTTACGCTGATGGGTTCGCCACTGCTCGTGATGATTTTGAAAATGGTTGGGTTGAGTCTATTGAACTTGATTTTATTGTCTCTCAACTTCGCGTGATGGTTGGTGCTTCTGATGCCTATATCGCTGGTTATCTTTCCTATCTTTATAGTGAAAAAGCGGCTTGACTTTTATACCGTTCTAGGGTATATTGAATATATTAAATGATGATGTGATGTGAGGATATTTTTATGATGAATCGTGATGCTTTGGTTGAGTTCCTTTCCGACAATAACACCAACAATGGTGTTTTCCGTAAGCGTGATATTGTTGCCGCTGCCGAATCTCTTGGGATGAAGTATCCTGGTTGGATTTTTCAGCGCGACCGTATGATCAAGCGTGGTACGTATGACCTGTCTCCGTTGATGGTAGGTGCTAAGTCATCTGTCGTTCAACTCCCTGCCACTGCTCCTAAGATGGTTATCCAACCGAAGTTGCAGACAGTGATCGAGAACCTCGTTCCGCACGTTGATCCGACCTATGTTCCCTTTGGTTTCTACAACGATCTTCGGAAGGTTGTGAAGTCGAACAACTTCTACCCAACGTTTATCTCTGGTCTGTCGGGTAACGGTAAGACCACCATGATCGAGCAGGTTTGTGCTAAGTTGAAGCGCGAATGTATGCGTGTTAACATCTCCATTGAAACTGATGAAGACGACCTGATTGGTGGTAACACCCTCGTCGACGGTAACGTTGTTTATCGTGAAGGTCCAGTTCTCACTGCTATGAAGCGTGGTGCTATCCTCATCCTTGACGAAATCGACCGTGGTTCGAACAAGATGATGTGTCTCCAAGCAATTCTCGAAGGTAAACCATACTTCAACAAGAAAACTGGTGAGACAGTTTACCCCAAGGCAGGGTTCAACGTTATCGCTACGGCGAACACCAAGGGTCGTGGTTCTGACGATGGCAAGTTTATGTCTGCCCAGATTCTTGACGATGCGTTCCTTGAGCGTTTTGCCATCACTGTTGAGCAGGAATATCCTTCGCTAAAGATTGAGAAGCAGATTATCCTCAACAAGATGGAAAAGGTCAATAAGGTTGACGATGAATTTGCTGACAAGTTGGTAACTTGGGCAGATATTATCCGTAAGACCTTCTATGAAGGTGGTGTTGAGGAACTCATCTCGACTCGTCGTCTTGAGCACATCGTCAATGCTTTTGCTATGTTCGGTTCGCGTGCTAAGGCAATCGAACTTTGCGTCAATCGCTTCGATGCTGACACTAAGTCCGCTTTCCTAGACCTCTATAAGAAAGTCGACAGCGATGCAGCGCCAGATGATGGCGTAAATGAAGACGCATATTTCCAGTCTGTTAATGAAGAAGTCCCGTTCTAAGGAGATATAATGACAATTAAATACAAGTATGACGAGGGTGATCTCCTACGGGAGATTACCCAATATATTGATGCCACCTATGGTGAGCATTACTCGCAGAATCAATACCAAGCAACCGAGTTTATTATCGACGGTGGTCATGGTATTGGTTTTACTGTAGGCAATATCCTGAAGTATGCCCAACGCTACGGTCACAAAGGAACACCTGAAGACTGGCGTAAGGATTTGTTGAAAGTCATTCACTATGCAATCATTGCGATGCATGTGCACGACAAGGAACAACAGAGTAGTATACCTGATCCATTTGAAAAAGTCAATAGTAAACCTTATGAATTGAAGACCTCGTTGTCGTATTCAGATACTATTACTGTCAAACCAGAATATGCGACTGCCCCCAACTGGCATTTACATAACATGGGAACCACTTCTCTATTGACTTCCGACACTATTCCCAGTATAATTGAATTTACTGCAGAAAACAGTAAGAAAACTAAAAAGAAGAAAGACTAATATATTATGAAGATTTCATCCGACACCCTTGCACTTCTAAAGAACTTTGCAAGTATTAATACCAACATCCTTGTTCGTCAGGGTAATGTTCTTTCCACTGTCAGTGCAGGTAAGAATATCCTCTCTCGCGCAACAGTCTCAGAAACTTTTGACCGTGAGTTTGCGGTCTATGACTTGAACAACTTCCTTGCGTTGCTGAGTCTCTGGGAAAATCCTGAGATTGACTTTGAAGAAACAGGTATGTTCCTTCGTGAAGGTAAGTCTGAGTTTGAGTATGGTTATGCTGATCCCAGTGTAGTTACCGCTGCTCCAGATAAGACTCTCGAGATTGATCCATTCTTCGACTTCACCTTGTCTGCTGCTGACATCAGCATGGTGCAGAAGGCAGCGAACGTTCTCTCTGCTCCGACCATGAGTATTGTCTCTAAGGATGGCAAGGTGACATTGAGCGTTAGCGACCCAAGCAATCCACGTGCCAATGCGTATCGTAAGGAATTGACTACAACTGATGTTGGTGACTTTGATTGTCGACTAAAGGTTGAGAATCTGAAGGTCATTACAGATGACTACACTGTTGCTCTCGGTCGCAAGAAAGCAATGCACTTTAAGCATGCATCCAAGAACCTTGAGTATTGGTTGGCAATGGAACCATCGTCAGTAGTTTAATTGGAGATTTAATATGAACAAGTTGGAAATTTCGTTCAGTTCGCGTGTACCGTATAACAACGATGATGAACATCTTAATCGCTCGACGAGTATGGATTTTGATTTAGATCTTAGCAATCCATACGAAGTTATTCGACAGTTTAATAAGTTTCTGAGTCTCAACGACATCGATCTTACTGTAGTGGAAGATGATTCCTGACTGTGAGAGTTCTTATAACAGGTCATGAAGGATTTATCGGGCGGAATGCTTTACGCATTCTGTCCGACTCCTTTGATGTGATTCCCTATGAGGGAGACATTCGAGAGTTTAAAATCTCTGAGTATTATGGAGCAGTGCTTCACCTTGCCGCACTAGCAGGTGTGCGCAAGAGTTGGTTGGACCCTGACGAATATTGGGACGTGAACGTCAAAGGATCGATGCAAGTCTTTTCGGAATGCGAACGTCTCAATCTTCGATGTGTTTATGCTTCTTCGTCATCAATTTATGAGTGGTGGCAGAATCCATATGCTACTACCAAGAAAGCAATGGAAGAAATTGCTCCAAAATATTCAGTAGGAATGCGCTTTCACACTGTCTATGGACCTGACTCCCGCCCCGATATGTTCTATGATATGATGCTCAATAACAAAGTTGAGTATCTTACTGATCATAAACGAGACTGGACTCATGTTGAAGATGTTGTTTCAGCGATAAAAATTATATTGACAGATACCCGTATTCAGGGTAAATTGGATATTGGGACAGGTAATCCTGTCTCTGTTGTTGATGTTGCTCGTGAATATGGATATCGTGATGTCCCTATTCGTGAAGTAACTGGTGAACGAATTGTCACACATGCTGACAATTCACAATTGAGAAACTTGGGATGGTCTCCTAAGTATAACATAATGGAAGAAGTGAAAAATGAACGTATCAAAAGAACAGTTCCTCTGGGTTGAAAAGTATCGTCCTCACAAACTTGATGATTGTATTCTCCCCGATGATCAACTAAAGACATTCCGCGAGTTCGTTGCGACTGGTGAAATTCCAAACATGCTTCTCTGCGGTTCAGCAGGTGTAGGTAAGACTACGATTGCTCGTGCGATTTGCGAAGAACTTGGATGTGACTATATCATCATCAACGGTTCAGAAGAATCAGGTATTGATGTTCTTCGCACCAAGATTCGAGAGTTCGCTTCGTCAGTTTCCTTTGGCGGTAAGACTAAGGTAGTTATTCTAGACGAAGCAGATTATCTCAATCCAAACTCTACGCAACCTGCCTTGCGTGCATTTATCGAAGAGTTTGCAAACAACTGTCGGTTTATCTTCACATGTAACTTTAAGAACCGAATCATTGCTCCTCTTCACAGTCGGACTGCTGTCATCGAATTTAAGTTGACAAAGGCAGACCGTCCTAAGATGGCAGGTCGTTTCATGAAGCGTCTGTCTGACATTCTTGCAACTGAGAATGTTACATTCGATGAGAAGGTTGTCGCTGAAGTTCTCAAGAAGCACTTCCCCGACTATCGCCGTGTTCTAAACGAACTGCAACGTTACAGTGTCTCCGGAACTATTGATGAAGGTATCCTCGTCAATGTTCAAGAAGTCAACATGAAAGAACTTGTTACCTCATTGAAGAGCAAAGACTTCAAGAAGATGCGTAACTGGGTGGTCGATAACATCGACAATGACCCAAATCTTATCTTCCGCAAGATCTATGATACCATTCTAGATGATGTCAAGTATCCTTCGCAGTTGGTTCTGCTGCTTGCAGATTATCAGTATAAGGCAGCGTTTGCTGCTAATCCTGAGATCAATCTTGTTGCTTGTCTCGCTGAAATTATGGCAGGGATGGAGTGGAAATAATGACTGGAGTGCTCGATGGTTTGGGTGCTCCGAAAGTTGAATATGATGCTGAGGAGTACAAAGAAAAGAAGAAGGGTATATCTCCTTTCGACTTCATTAAAGATATAAACTATGAAAAGAAGAATCTAATAGTTGACGATTGGTCTGAGAAACAATACAATCCTTGGATCATTAATCGTGGGTTGACATTCAGTATTGACACTGTTCACCCTGCCAATGAAATGAACTGCCGTTCCCATCTCGATAAGAGCATGCAAAACATGTATCTTATAAATACTATTCGCGCTAGAAAACGATTTGACAAATGGATCAAAATCGAGGACGATGCCGAAGTGGAGATGGTGAAAGAGTATTATGGTTACAGCAATGACAAGGCTCGCCAAGCACTCACAATTCTCTCTGAAGAACAAAAAAAATATATAAAAGAGAAATTGTTTAAAGGTGGTAAAAAATGAGCGAAGATTTTTTTGACATTGACTTTCCAGGGTACGCACCGCTGGAAGTCAACTTAAAGAATCCTGATGACTTCTTGAAAGTTCGCGAGACCCTTTCCCGTATTGGTGTTGCATCAAGAAAAGAAAAGATTCTTTATCAATCATGTCACATTCTACACAAGCAGGGCAGATATTTCATCGTGCACTTTAAAGAACTCTTTGCCTTGGATGGTAAAGATGCAGACTTTAGCGACAATGATTTACAACGTCGAAACACGGTAGCACATCTTCTTTCGGATTGGGGATTAATTACTATTCTAAATCCAGAGATTCATGAAGACAAAGCACCACTAAATCAGATTAAAGTAATTGCGTTCAAGGAAAAGAATGAGTGGGAACTTGTTCAGAAATATAACATTGGTCGCAAAAAATAATTGACTTTCTTCTAAAAGTATAGTATAAATAGAGGGTGGAGTGCTTCGGACTCCACTCTTTTTTAATCTCGCTTAATAGGAGAACAATTATGAAATTTAATACAACTAATTTGGCAGACTTCGACCGTTATTTCGTTGGCGCAGATCGCGTCATGAAAAGATTAGCAGATATTGCTGATCAATCGTCGCAAATGATGCCAGTAAAATATCCCCCATACAATATCAAGAAAGTCGATGAAGATCGCTACGTAATCGAACTGGCAGTTGCTGGTTTCGGTAAGTCGGAGATTGATATTGAATTGCAAGAAGGCAAGTTGACCATCAAAGGAAAGTGCGACTCGCCTGAATCCACTGAATATCTTTACAAGGGAATTGCTGAGCGAGGATTCAAACGTGAATTCACTCTCGCCGACAATGTTGAAGTAAAGAGTTCTTCGCTGGTCAATGGTATGCTGAAGATTTGGTTGGAAGCATTTATTCCAGAAGAAAAGAAAGCAAAGAAAATCGACATCAGCGATGAGGATAATGAGTATCCGTCACAGGCTGCCGAATTCTTAGCAGAAGGTAAAACAAAGTAATTTAAGACTGGTGGGTGGGATTAATTCTCACCCACCATTAACAATGAAGGTGATCATATGTAATGTTAAATTTGACTGAACCTCTTCCTTGGAATCTAACGCATCACAGGTACTGTGTTGTTGGTGTTGCGAGATCTGGAACACAACTTACTGAAGCATTACTTAACTATTCTATTGGTAAAAAGTTTGAAGGTGTTGTGACGCTTGAAGATTTCATGAACTTTAATACTGCTTATTTTGCCAATCTCGACATAGATGAAAATAACAAACTGTCATTTAACATGGTTACTGATGGTGACGGTAAACTAAAAATGGCTGCCAATAGAAATGTCGAACAACTTCCTGCGTTAGGAAAAGATTGGATCGATAAGGTATCGCGAGCAGACCCAACGCAACCATTGACATGTCGTATATTCTTAGATGATAGATTGACGTTTATTTCTCTTGTTGATGGTCTGGAGTTTCTAAAGAAACAGAATTTTAAATTTGTATATGTTAATCGTAACTTCGAACATAAGATTCTTAGTTCTTACTTTGCTAAGAAAACTATGATTTTCAGAAGTGGAAAAAACTCTGCTGTGTTAGACGTGGATATTCCAGAATTAAAGACGATGATCCTTGGTCGTTATCTTATGGAAGAACACAATAAGAGAGTCATGACTAATATTGTCGGCAGTCATATTGTTGTGGAATATGATGAATTGACTTCGATGGCAGCACACTTAGATGAAAATGAGAAGAAACTGGCATTCGGAATCTTCAATGAAAAACAATTACCTCTCGATCCATACGAACAAATTGCAAATGCTGACGAGGTGAAAGAAGTTTTTGCAACTTTTTACCCGAACATGGTAAATCTATCCTCTCAATTACTAGGGGCAAATCGATAATGATTGCTTCTTTCTCAACTAAATAACAATATGAAGGTGAATACATGAGTAATATTAGATGTGTGAAGTTAATCAGTGGTGATGAAATTATCGCTGATATCGACGAGACAATTGATGGTCTTGTCATTTTAAAGAAACCTATGCAGATTATGATGATTCCTAATCAGAACAATCAATTCGGTATAGGTCTAGCACCATTCTGCCCATACGCAAAAGATGACATGGTTCCTCTACGTTCTGGTGCAGTTATCACAGTTTTTGAACCAGAGACTGGAATGCTAAACGAGTATAATACTCGCTACGGTTCAGGTCTGGTCGTTCCGGAAAGTAAAATTATCCTATGAAACCATTAATCGCTCTCGCATTATTCCTGCTTCCAGGAACAGCATTCGCTTCTCCATGTGATCAGTTCTATCCGAATGGTAAGGAAATCGTAGTTCCAAACACTAAGGTTCTCTGCAACTCATTCTTCGCAATTGTATATGATGATGACCGCAATGCTAATATCTTTTCGACCGAAATCGCACAAGAACGTTTGAAGAAAACTCCACGTACTGACGACTTCCGTGCTGATAAGCGCATCGCTGACTCACCAACACCTGCTGACTATACCAACTCTGGTTATGACCGTGGACACATGGTTCCTGCAGCAAATGCTGATGATCCAAACGAGATGTCAGATACTTTCTTCATGACAAACATGACACCGCAATTGCCTTCTGTCAATCGTGTCGCTTGGAAGAATCTAGAAGAACGTGTTCGTTCTGTTCCTTTCAAGTGGGTTGTAACTGGTGCACATTACTCTGCGACACCCAAAGTAATTGGCAAGAACAAGGTTCCAGTTCCAGACTTTCTTTACAAGGTTGCATTCTTCGAGAGTGGAAACGTTGCAGTCTATATCGTAGACAATCTAGTTCCCAAGTCACAGGTTTCAACTATGAAACTGGAAGAACTAGAAGCAAAGATAGGATATAAGTTACGATAAATCCCTTTACTTTTGTTATGTTTTATAGTATAGTAGTATTTGAATGACGAGGGTTTTATATGAAATTTTATACATGCGCACACCAATATGGTTCCAAGGTTTTAGTCCGAGGCGTCCATAATGGTGTGCGCTTCACCAAACGAGATGACTTCAGTCCCACCCTGTTTGTAAAATCAAAGGGTGGCGCAGAAACACAATACAAGTCTCTGTATGGAGAAAATCTCCAACCGATTGAATTTGAAGATAACAATGCTGCCAAGCAGTTTGTTCAGACATATGGTCAAGCAGAGAATTCTGAAATCTTTGGCCAAACCAACTATGGTTACCAGTATATTACAAAGAAATATCCTGGAGAAATTCAGTGGGATATGTCTCAACTTAATATTCAGACTATCGATATCGAGACTTCAGCAGAGCATGGGTTTCCTGATGTAAACAATCCTATCGAAGAAGTTCTTCTGATCACGGTAAAGAATCTTATCACTCGTCAGATTATCACCTTCGGTTGTGGTGAGTTTGATGACAAGAACTCTGAGATTGTCCAGACTCTGAGGGATTCAGGTAACAAGTTTCTCTATGTAAAATGCGACGATGAGCGCGACTTGCTAGAAACCTTCCTGCGTTTCTATTCTGACAATCACCCAGACATTATTACAGGTTGGAACTGCGAACTCTTCGACGTTGCGTATCTAATCTCTCGGATCGATCGTCTGTTCTGCACCGAAGAAGATACAACCATGCGCAAGAAGTTCTCGCCATGGGGTCTGGTTCGTCGTAAGAATTTGACAATCATGGGTCGCGAACATATCTCTTATGATATTACTGGTGTTGCAGTTATTGACTATCTCGATCTCTATAAGAAGTTTACGTATACTCGACAAGAAAGTTACAAGTTGGATCACATTGCCAAGGAAGAACTTGGTAAGAAAAAACTTGAGCATCCGTATGAAACATTCCGCGAGTTCTATACAAAAGACTGGACACGGTTCGTAGAGTATAACATCATCGACGTTGAGATCGTTGACGAACTTGAGCGCAAGATGAAACTGATTGAACTTGTGCTTACGATGGCATACGATGCTAAGTGTAATTATACGGATGTGTTCTCACAGGTTCGCACGTGGGATTGTATTATCTACAATCACTTGCATGATCAAAATATCCAGATTCCCCAGAAGAAAGAAAACAGGGGTAGGACTATTGAGGGTGCATATGTGCAAGAACCAAAGGCAGGAAGGTATGACTGGGTTGTTTCCTTTGATGCTACCTCGCTGTATCCATCAATCATCATGCAGTACAATCAATCACCAGAGACTTTCGTTCAGGGTGTAGTAAAAGACACAACGGTGAAAGGATTGCTCAAGCATAGTTATAATCTCGAAGATCTCAAACAAGATGATGTTTGCATGACTGCTAATGGTTATTGTTATACTCGTAAAAAGATGGGAATGTTTCCTGAGATTGTTCAGAAGTTCTTTGATGACCGACAGCGGTATAAGAAACTGATGATTATCGCACAGAAAGAATATGAGGAAACTAAAAATCCCAAACTAAAGAACGACATCTCGAAGTATAATAACTTTCAGATGGCAAGAAAGATTCAGTTGAACTCACTGTTCGGTGCGTTGGCAAATGAGTATTTCCGCTACTATGATGCTCGCATTGCCGAGGGCATCACTACGACTGGTCAGTATATTATTCAGGAAGTAGGTAAGGCACTTGACGTCTATCTTAACAAGGTCGTAGGAACAAATGGACACAACTACTCTTTCTACAGTGATACTGATTCTTGCTATATTTCCTTGGACCCTCTTGTTCGTAAGTTCTATGGCAATCTATCACGTGATAAACTCATTGATGTTCTCGATAAAATCTGCGAGGAGAAAATCACAGAGGCAATCAACAAGAGTTGCGATGGACTTGCGGACTACACGAATGCATTTCAAAAGAAAATTGTATTCAAACGTGAGGCAATCGCAGAACGTGGTCTCTGGGTTGCGAAGAAAAGGTATGCACTCAACGTCTACGATAATGAAGGTGTCCGATACAAAGACCCGAAACTTAAAGTCATGGGTCTCGAGATCGTTCGTTCTTCCACTCCAGCACCTGTTCGCGAAAGTCTCAAGGAAGCAGTAAGACTATCATTGACTGCAGATGAAGCAACTCTACAGAAGTTTATTGAGCACACTCGTGGGTTGTTTAATAAAATGGAACCTGAAGATATTGCTTTCCCGCGAAGCGTCAATGGACTTGTTAAGTATACCTCAAGAGCAGACATCTATGCAAAGGGAACACCGATGCATGTTCGTGGTGCGCTGATGTATAACTATTTACTCGAGAAGCACAATCTTACTATGAAGTATGAAGCAATCCAAGAAGGCGAGAAGATTAAGTTCCTATACTTAAAGGAACCAAATACTATTCGTGAAAATTGTATTGGTTTTATTGGGAAAATTCCAAAAGAGCTTGACATTCATAAGTATGTAGATTATAATACAATGTTCAATAAGAGTTTTCTTGAACCATTAAAACAAATTGTAGAAGGCATTGGTTGGAATACAGAACCTGTTGCCACGCTAGAGGATATGTTTGGATGAAAAGAGCAAAACATATTTACGGTTTGATTACAAGAAGGGATGTGGATGCTCTTGGCGAAGCAGTTACATATCTTCCGCAGTCTGGAAAAATTGTAGAAGTCGGTGCGTGGACAGGTAAAAGCACGGTTGCTTTCGCAGAAGCATGTTTGAAGCAAGGTAAAGAATACAGCATACATACCATTGATAGATTTGGCGGGGGAAATCTTCTACGATATCAGGCAGACATTGTGTTAAATCCAAATTTTCCAGATATACTGATGCGAAATTATGGTGCAACCCTCGAGCAATATTTGGACTATGCATGTAAACCAAGAAAGTTAAAGTATTATGTCAATAACTTTATACTCTCACCGCGAGAACAGAAAGAGCAATTCCTTGCGAATATTGCTCCTTGGAAAAACATAACATATGACCACACAGAATTTGAAGTTGACAAGTATATTTTTGACGAGCAAATAAATTTAATGTTTTATGATGGCGATCATACATATGATGCGACATATTCTGCTTTGAATTATTGGAATAAACGATTGGTCGTAGGTGGCATATTGTGTTGCCATGATTATGAACCAGTATATGAGGGTGCGATGAAAGCAATTCAACAGTTTGCTCAAGAAAATGACAAGGAATTGATTGTCCCGAAAAAATCAACAGTAGTTATAATTAAAGACAAGGATTGAAAATGAATGCATTAATCGATAAAATTAAAAAGAACAGCACCATTAAGGAGACCAACGTTCTCTCTAAGAGTAAGTTGTTCAGCACCAAGGATCTGATCCAGACATCAGTTCCTGCGTTGAATGTTGCCTTGTCTGGTAAACTGGATGGTGGATTGACTCCAGGATTGACTGTTTTTGCTGGTCCATCGAAGCACTTCAAGACAGCGTTTGCTATGATGCTAGTTAAGAGTTTCCAAACAAAGTATCCTGATGGTGTCATCCTGTTCTATGACTCTGAGTTTGGTGCGCCACAATCATACTTCGAGAACTTTGGTATTAATACTGACATGGTTATCCACACACCAATCACTGACATTGAACAGTTGAAGCATGATGTGATGCAGCAGATTAATCAGTTCGAACGTGCCGATAATGTTATGATTGTTGTTGACTCTGTTGGTAACTTGGCATCTAAGAAGGAAGTCGACGATGCTCTCGATGGTAAGTCGGTTGCTGACATGACTCGTGCTAAACAGATGAAGTCGCTGTTCCGTATGATCACACCGCACCTTACCATCAAGGATATTCCTATGGTCGTGGTCAATCATACTTACATGGAAATTGGTATGTTCCCCAAGGCAATTGTGTCGGGTGGAACTGGTATCTATTACTCTGCTGATAACATCTTCATTATTGGTCGCCAACAAGAGAAGCAAGGCACCGAGGTGGTTGGTTACAACTTTATCATCAACGTCGAGAAGTCTCGTTACGTTCGTGAGAAATCTAAGATTCCGATTGAAGTTACCTTTGAAGGTGGTATTAGTAAGTGGTCTGGTCTACTAGACATTGCTCTGGAATCTGGTCATGTCATTAAACCGTCGAACGGTTGGTATCAGAAGGTTGGTGAAGAAAAGAAGCATCGCCTGAATGATACTTACACTAAGGAATTCTGGATGCCTGTTCTGACCGACCCAACGTTCGGCGAGTGGATTGAAAATCGTTATCGCATGGGCAATGGACAAATGATGGAGGGTGACAATGTGGACATTTCTGATGAAGATATTTCAGAAGAATACGAAAATCAAGATATGTGATCAATGCGGGGTCGCTCTGAAAAAGAACGACCCTGCTATTTGCCTTCACGGTATCGAAGAGGGTCTCGAGTATGAGATCTTTGTTTGTGAACCATGTTGCATTAAAATTGCACATGAATATGATGAAATAGAGGATTTAAAAATTGCAGAAGATCGAGACGATTATACTGAGTAAATTGTTTTCTGATGAAGACTATGCTCGCAAGGTAATTCCATTCATAACACCAGAATATTTCCATGATACTTCCGAGCGCAAGATTTTTAATTATGCCAGAGAGTTTATCGAGAAGTATAACTCACTGCCGACAGTCGAAGCAATTGAAATCGCAGTGCAGAATGACCGTGGTATAAACGAAAATGAATTTAAAAGTATCAATGAGAAACTGACACATCTTGATGATTCTCTTGACGTGAATGAGAAGTGGTTGCTCGAAGAAACTGAAAAGTTCTGTAAGGATAAGGCAGTTTACAATGCAATCATGAAATCTATTCAGATTATCGATGGTGATGATAAACAACATACTCAAGATGGTATTCCGTCCATCCTCCAGGATGCATTGAGTGTTTGTTTTGACAACAACGTCGGACATGATTACCTCGACAATTCTGAATCACGATATGACTTCTATCACCGTGTTGAAAACAAGTTGCCGTTCGATCTTGACATGTTCAACAAAATTACTAATGGCGGTCTGCCAAACAAGACTTTGAATATTGCGCTTGCTGGCACTGGTGTTGGTAAGTCTTTGTTTATGTGTCACATGGCAGCAGGTGCCTTGGGTCAGGGTAAGAACGTTCTGTATATCACCATGGAAATGGCGGAAGAACGTATCGCTGAACGTATCGATGCGAACTTGATGAACGTAAACATTCAGGATCTAAAGGATCTGTCAAAGTCCATGTTCGATAATCGGATTGATAAGATTAAGAAAAAGACTGAAGGTAAACTGATCATCAAGGAATATCCAACTGCTAGTGCGCATGTCGGTCACTTTAAAGCATTGCTAAACGAACTACAACTGAAGCGCAACTTTAATCCTGATATTATCTTCGTTGATTATCTTAACATCTGTGCATCTAGTCGGTTCAAGGCAGGTGCTGGTGTCAACTCTTATACATATGTCAAGGCGATTGCTGAAGAACTTCGTGGGTTCGCAGTTGAGTTTGATTTACCTGTTGTTTCTGCCACTCAAACTACTCGTGGTGGTTATGCCAACAGTGATGTGGATCTGACTGATACTTCGGAATCATTCGGTTTGCCTGCGACTGCTGACTTGATGTTTGCTCTCATCTCTACTGAAGAACTCGAGAACATGGGGCAACTTATGGTCAAGCAGTTGAAGAATCGCTATAATGATCCTGCTATAAATAAAAGGTTCATGGTTGGGATCGACCGTGGTAAAATGAAACTGTTTGATCTAGAGTTATCTGCTCAACAAGGTATCACCGATTCAGGACAAGAAGATGCTGTTCCTGTATTTGAGCGAACTCCATCAGGATCTCGAACAAGGGAGTTGTCTAAATTTGACTTCTAATTTTATAGAGTTATATCCGAACGTATTGACTGCTGAGGAATGCGCCGAGGCATGTGATAGAATCGATGATATTATTTCGCGCCCAAATCCTGGGAATGCTTGTGTTTTATCTGACGATAGTTCTAGAACCGATTGGAATATATTTGTTGGTAGATATGGTTCATTGAAAGCAACAGAGGATAAGATAGTCGAAGCATTGGCACGTGGTTGGCGCAAGTATAATACTAAATATTCTGCATCTTCTAAAGCATTTTTTGAAGTCTTGTCACCAGGATGGAAATTCCAGCGCTCAGACACAGGAGGAGGATTCCATCAATGGCACCACGAACAAGGATCGGGTAGAGAATCTCCAGGAAGATTTGCAGTTTGGATGTTATACTTGAATGATGTTGAAGAGGGTGGACAAACTGAATTCAAACATCAAGAATTAGCATTTACGCCTACTGCTGGAACATTGGTTATATGGCCCGCTGCGTATACCCACATCCATAGAGCAAATCCAGATCTAATCGGGAAAAAATATATTGCGACGGGATGGTTTGTTTATCCTGAAAAAGATAGATTTCGAGAAAACCGTTGACAAATTCTAATAAGTATAGTATAGTTGAATAGTAATTGGTGCCATAGCTCAGCTGGATAGAGCAAGAGCCTTCTAAGCTCTAGGTCGTAGGTTCGAATCCTACTGGCATCACCATTTTTAAAACAAGGATAGATTATGACTGAAGAAACTGAAACACAAGAATTAAATCTGAAGTTGGTCGCAACCACACTTGTATGGACCAATGCGGGAACCGAAGACATGCCTCTGTGGAGAGCATCGGGTGGTAAGGAATATATCATTGCTCGATTTGATTATGAACCAACACTACCAGAGATTGGTAAGGTAATGGATTCTAAGCGACACATGATTGAGAATCATTATCCACAACTCCACGAAACTCTTTCGGGGTGGCAACTGTATGTTGACGAATCAATGACACACAATGAATACATGCAGTATCACTTGACGCAATCAGTGGACTTCCCTGCGACTGACTTGACTGTTGTCGATGCATCCGAGGAGATGGCGGGAATTGTCGCAGAATAATATAACAATTATTCAAACGTACTACAATGAAAGATCCTATCTCGAAACTCAGATTGAGAGATGGAATTACTATAATACTCCAGTAAATATTATATTAATTGATGATGGTTCTCAGATAGAACCTGCAGAAAATGTTCTTGCAGAACACACATTAAATGATAATATTAATTTTTCATTGTATAGAGTTACTGAAGATATAGGATTCAACAGTCATGGTTGTCGCAATCTTGGTGCAAGACTAGCACAATCTAACTGGTTGTTGTTTCTAGACATAGACTACACGCTACAACCAGCAGATCTTAAAAGATTGCAAACCGAAACCCTCGATCTTAATTCTTGGTATGAACTCAATGCCAAGTTTAAAGGTCGAGGGAACACGTATATGGCATTAAATCAATTTCTTATACCGAGAAAACTATTCTTAGATTCTGGTGGATATGATGAATCGTTTGTGCCATTTCATCATGGAGATCGCGAACTGTTATCACATCTTGAGCGAAAATATCAAAAAAATAATCTAGATTGGTTGGTTTTGACTTGCCGTCGCGGTGGTCGAAAGGCAAGGGTGGATGATACGATTAAGATTCCAGTCTATGATGATGAGAACATGTTAATATATACTCCACGATTTGACATAGAATCTATTGTGCACACAGACACTAAGTTGAATTTTCCATGGGAAGAAGTTGTTATAAATAGGGGGTAACATTATATTGGGAACCCTATGCAAAGTTTCATATCATTTCTTTCCGAAGCAGCAATTCTTCACATTGAGCATCCATCCGATAGATTATTCGATGGACCACAAGCAGCAAAACATGCACTGAGAACTCTGAAGCAGGTTGCTTCAAGCAAAGCACCAAGCATGACTCGTAAGATTGATGACAAAATGTCATTCAATGTTATTCGTAGAGCAGACGGTAAAGTTGGTGTCAAGTATAAAGGGACAGGTTCTTCTTACAATTTCTCCCAAGATGATATCGAAAAGCAGCATGGTCATAAACCATATCTCGCTAAACCACTTGGGTTACTTCTACAACATCTTCCTAAAGTTATTCCGACTACTCCAGGAGAGTATCAGGGCGGATACATGTCAGATCGAGAATCTAGAGAGCATGAGGATGGGAAGATTTCTCACACACCAAACACAATTAAATATGACACAGACATCGATAGTCCAGAGGGTAAGGCGCTTGCCAAATCTAAAGTAAGTGCTGTAATTCACAGCAAATTAACTTCTTCTGGTGCCAAACCTCTGACAAGTTTAGCAGGATTTAATAATCATCCTGATGTTCATCTTGTCCAACACCTTGTGTCAAAAGACCAAAACAGAATCCCGAAAGAATATAAGACTAAAGCAGATGAACATCTGAAACAGGCAGAACAACTGATGGCATCGCATACTCATGATCATCATGTTGGGCACGAGCAAACTCTCAGACAGTATATTAATTCAACTATTACTTCTGATGATACGCCCTCAACACAGGGGTATAAGAGTTATCTTGCCAAATGGCATCAGAAAAAGATTGATGCAGTAAAGACTGAAAAGTCAAAGACAGCAAAGAAAAAGGTGATGGATGACATGATTGATCATGTCTCTAAGAACCAACAACAATTCTACAAAACATTCGAAATACATCGCCACTTGCAACAAGCAACTAACCACCTTGCCAGAGGAATAGATTCTTCTGGAGCAGGTGGTTTCCGCACATCAATTGGGGGTGCTGCATCAGGCGGCGAAGGTTATGTCTTCAATGGTCTGAAAGTTGTTGACCGTGAAGGATTCTCGGCAGCGAATCGTGCACGTAGTGAAATCTTGAGAGCGAGCAGAGGACAATGAGCGAAACACATCACTTGACAATAGGTAGATTCGCACCTGTTCATGCTGGGCATGCGCTGATGATCAATCATGTTTTAAATGCAGCAAGACAAGACAATGCACAACATACTATTCTTACTACTGCGACACATGATGGCAATAAAAATCCACTGACTCCAGATCTTAAAGTCAAGCACCTAAAGCGTGCATTTCAAACAGCGAATGTTGAAGCATTGAGTAAGGGCGCACCAACATTGCTCCACCACTTGTCTAAATTGCACAGTCAAGGTGTCAAACATCTAGTTGTCCATGCTGGATCTGATAGAGCGCATGAGTATCACGCATTAATAAACAAGTATAATAATGTTGAAGGTCGTCACGGACATTTCAATTTTGATTCTATCAAAGTCAAGACAGTTGGTGGAACTAGAACTGATGCCGACGAAGGTGTCGCTGGTGCATCTGCGACTAAGATGCGCAAGGCAGCATCTTCTGGTGACGAGAAAACTTTTCATTCAATGGCGCCAAGTTCTATGTCAACAGCGCATAAACGTGAGATGTATAAAGACGTTCGTCGTGGACTTGGGATCCAAGAGTCAGTTTCATTTAAACAATTCCTAGATAAATATGTGATGATTAAAGGAAATTGATATGCTCAGAATGATTCCATTACCATATAAGTTACTAGCAGGTGTTGCTTTAATACTTGGTGTCTTTGTTTATGGTTACATGAAGGGATCTGCTCATGCTGAGTTGGAACTACAAAGATTTGCTGCTAAGAATGCAACATTAACTGCAGAAATGGAAAAGAAAAATTCAGAGATCTCCACTGAAGTGGTGACTCAATATGTTGACCGTGTAAATACAATTAGGGAAAAAGAATATGTCTATCGCGATATCGCCAAAACTGTTGTGCCTTCTCAGTCTGTCCTTTCTAATGGTTGGGTGTTCACGCACGACGCTAGTGCCACAGGCAGTGATGCCGACGCCACCAGAAGTTCTGATGCGTCCCCCTCAGGTATTGCAGACAATCAAGCCCTCTTCACCATCGTCGGAAACTACGCAACCTGTCAAGCAAACGCCGAGCAATTGATTGCTCTTCAGAAATGGATTGCGGATAACAAGGAAGCGATCGACGAATTAAATAAGAAGGCGAAGAAATGAACGAAGATCTTAGAAAATGGTTCGGCAAAGGTAAAGAAGGCGACTGGGTTCGCGTAGGCACCGACGGTGAGATCAAGGGTGATTGCGCACGGGAACCAGGAGAAGGCAAACCGAAGTGCATGCCACGTTCTAAGGCCCATAGTATGGGAAAAGATGATAGAGCAACTGCTGCTCGTAGAAAAAGAAGAGAAGATCCAGTTGCTGATCGTAAAGGAAAGGGTAATAAACCTGTCATGGTAAACACTGAAGAATTTATGATGGAAGGTAATGAACCTACTAATCCATCTTTATGGTCAAAGGCAAAGTCTTTGGCGAAACAAAAGTTTGATGTTTATCCATCAGCATATGCGAATGGTTGGGCAGCGAAGTATTACAAGTCCAAGGGTGGTGGATGGAAGTCTGTCAGCGAAGAGGCAATCGACGAGAAGTGCTGGGATGGTTACAAACGTGTCGGCATGAAGAAAAAAGGTAAGCGCATGGTTCCTAACTGTGTGCCTGAAGCAACAGATATTATTGCCAAAGCAAAAGCCGCAGTAGCAAAAAAAGCAGGCGCGAAACTAAAGATGGATCCAGATACTGGAACACCTGATCATTTCACTGCTGCGATGCGTCGCAAAAAAGGTTTACCAGAAGAGGCAGACTCTAAGAAGTATCCTAGAAAGGGATTCCCTGAACCTGGAGACTATGGTTATCATCCGAATCCTGGTCTGAAACCACAAGAGAGCGATAGCGACGAAGACATGGATGTGGCATACAAGAAAGCAACCGAGAAAGAGGGTCGCAAACCATTGAATGCAAAGATTACTGAAGCATTGACTCGTGTTACCTCTGGTAACAAGGGATATGGATACCATGGTACTGTAGAAGCACGCGACGATGCTGAGAAAGATAAGAGATATTCTGCCATGCATCGTTATGCTAAGAAACTAGTGGGTGCTGCTGGACATCTTCAAGATGCAAAGAAACCAAACGTAATGGTAAAACACTTCCTTGATTCTGCGCATGGTCGCCACATTGCTGACAATCCAACCGATAAAAACATCACTAGCAGATTCGCCCACTTCAAGAAGTCATATAATCCTGCGATGCATGAAGAAGTTGAAATTGAAGAAGGTGTGACTAATCCAGAAATCAAGAAAGCATATGCTGATCTTATAAAAACTCCTGGTGGTTCTTCTGAGCGTAAATCTGCCATCCGTCGTTACAAGAGTCTTCGTCAGAATGCTGTCAAAGAAGAATCGGAACTCGAAGAAGCATACGGCATGTGGAAGGTAGACTTCCCTAAGCAACATGCTGGTAAGGCAGTCGCTGCTGGTTCGGTTCACGTTAAGGCACAGAACACTGCTCATGCTCACAAGGTTGCTGCTAAGAGAGTCGGTGTTGATCACAAGATGTTCAAGTCGAAGGTTACTAAGTCGAGCATTCTTCCAGAAGAACTCGAACAAGTCAATGAATATAATAACTATCGTAAAGCAGGCAAAGATCCATTCGCTGCAAGAAAGCAGTATATAGCAATGGATAGAGCAGAGAAAAAGGGTGTGATGCCTGGATCTTCAACTTCTACTGCTGATGCTATTGCTGCATTCAAAGCGAAGGGTGGTAAGATTACTAAACTTGACACCAAAGGTAATATGAAAGAAGAACTCGGCAAGGACAACGAATGGGGAACTGATGCTCTCCGTAAGAAGTATGCTGCTATGACTCCTGGTCAAGAATCAATGGCAGCAGATAAGATCCCATCATTCGATCCACGTTACGACAATGTAACTACTCAGCATCTTGGTCTACACCCTGTTCGCGAAGGTTATCTCGCTGAAATCTCAGCAAAGGCATCTATCGCTAGAGATGAATTCAGAAGAAAAATGCAGAAAGCACTGACTGATCCAAAGAATATTGCACGTGCAAAGAAAGTTCTTGCGAAAAAGAAAGAAGCAGAGAAAGCAAAGGAAGCACCTCACCTCGTAATGCAACTACGTAAAGTAGTAAGCATTGGATCGAAGGTTCAATTCCAAGATGGTCAACATCACACAATTGCTCCTAACCATGCTGATGTATTTATGAACAAGTATAACTCTGCCAAGTCTTCTATCGAAAAAGAAGCACTACAAAAACGTGCGCATAAATCTCATGCTGAATTTATGAGAACAATTGCTGAAGAAGCGCATGAGAATTGCGGAACTCCTGACTGTTGCCAGATGTGCGACACTGCAGAAATGGGAACACACCACGTTGATTCCTATGAAGCGCACAAGGGTTCAGGTGATCAAATCTCACCAGTAATTTCACATGATGATGAAGACATCCGCTTCCAAGATTTCGATGAAGAAGCATTCGAAAAAGAACTAGAAGCAGATGTCCTTGCTCTTTCGTGGGATGATTTAGTAGATCTATATGATGAAGATGAAATCGAATACGACGAATCACCTGATGAAGAAGGCGAAGATCTAGAGGAAGGTATCACTCCTGCTGGTCGCCTCAAGAAAAAGTTTAATGCAATGCGTTCTAAGAGTCGCCGAATGATGGCACGAAATATTGCTATCAAACGTGTGTCGACACCAGAAAAACTAAAATCGAGATCAATTCGTGCTGCTCGTCGCATGGTATACAAGAGACTGTTGCGTAACAGAGATATGTCAACAGTATCTTCTGCTGAAAAGACACGTCTTGAAGCACAGATAAAGCGTATGGCACCAATGGTTGCTCGTCTATCTGTCAGAGTCATGCCAGCAGTTCGTAAACTTGAGCAATCAAGAATCAAGAACAGCAGAACCAGAAAGAAAAAGTAATGTTATCTTTCAAACAATTTATTGCTGAAGCAGCAGTTGATGGCAAAGGTCATAAGAGTTCTACTGGTGGTCTAACCCAGAAGGGTCGTGACTATTACAACAACAAGTATGGCGGCAATCTACAGGCACCAGTAACAACCAAACCTTCTAAGTTGAAGGCAGGCAGTAAAGCAGCGAATCGTCGCAAGTCTTTCTGTGCTAGAATGTCTGGCGTCGATGGTCCAATGAAAGATGAAAAGGGTCGTCCGACTCGCAAGGCACTAGCACTAAGAAAATGGAATTGTTAATATGGATGAACTGAACACATCAATGAAGATAGTGCTCGCAAATACTTTTGCGATGTATTTTAAAGCGCATGGGCATCACTGGAATGTAGAAGGCAAAGACTTCTCCCAGATGCACGATTTCTTTTCTGGTATTTACGAAGAACTATTCGCTGCAGTTGATCAGATTGCTGAGCAGATTCGTGCGTTAGATGATTATGTTCCATATGGTCTAGATACTGTGTCTAGTATTGCAACTATTAAAGATTCATCAATCAATGGTAACAGTATTCCGTCGATGCTTCAAGATCTTATGGATGCCAACGCATCAGTCATTGAAGCATTGAATGCTGCACATAAATTGGCGGAAGCAGAGGGTAACAGAGGTCTTGTTAATCATATCGAAGGGCGTCTTGATGTTCATGCTAAGCATGGTTGGATGCTTCTCGCAACCTCAAAGTAATATAAATAGATAAAAGATTAGAGGAATCATTTAATGAGACTAGAACAAGTTATCAGGTCAACAATGACTGAAGCGATGGACATGGACGGCAGACTCGACCAGTTGGTTCGTGCTGGTTTGATGCCAACAAGTTCGCTGCCACTTTTGAAGCGTGCCATTTCTAGAATGCATGCTGGTATGTCACTTCAGGGTGCTGAGCGCGATGTAATGAACATGTTCATCAGTTCGATGATGTTTATTGTTCTCGGTGATGATACCGTATTCAATAAGGCACGTGCTGGTGCCAAGACTTATGCTACTGAAGCAAAAGAAAAGACAGAGTATGACTACGAAGGTGACATGGCAATGGGTCAACTGAAGTCGATCATTGCCAACTCGCAGCGTATGCATGATATGCTTTCTGATGACACCAATCTTCCTGAGTGGGTTCAGTCGAAGATTACTTTGGCAGAAGATTATATCTCGACTGCAAGCAACTACATGCAGGGTGAGATGAACGAAGAAAAAGATATGCCATTCGATGGACCATATAGAAAAGTCGGCGAGCGCAAAGACAAGTATGGTAACACAATAAAGAATGCTGCTAAGCACCTTGCTAAGAAAGCAATGAATGCACAGACTCAGAAGAATGAAGAAGTCGAGGTAATCGACGAACTCTCAAAGAAGACCTTGGGTTCTTATGTTAAGAAAGCATCAGGCGCTGAAAAACCAAAGAATGTAATGAGTCCAAAGAATGTTCCTCTGACAAACATCGCTGCATACCAAGGCGACAGCGAAACAGGACACTTCGGTAAGAGATTCAACCAACATACTTACGATAAAGCAGAGCGTCTCCGTAAGAATCGTGAGACAGGTATCAAGAGAGCAGTTGATAAACTTGCTAAGGAAGAAGTCGAACAGGTCGATGAGATCTCGAAGGCAACAATGGGTCGCTACATAAATAAAGCAAAAGATTCCATTGACATGACATCATATAGAAGCGGTATAAAAGATGGAACAGCGATTTCTTCGTCGACTCCATATAAATCAAATAATCCGCTAGAGAAAAAACTCTCAAAGCGCCACAAGGGTATCGAAACTGCTGTCAAGAAACTGACTAAGGAAGAATCCGAAAACCTTGACGAACTGTCAAAGGCAACAATGGGTCGTTATATCAATAAGGCTGCCACAAAAATGGGCAGTCAAGGTGTTACAGCAGGTCTGAAGATTGCTGCAGACGAAAAGTCAAGCAAGAACTTCAAGGACATGGGCAAGCGCGAAAAGGGTATCTCGAGAGCAGTTAACAAACTGACCAAAGAAGATATTGATGCAGTAAAGAAAATGAACGAGTCATATAAGACTGCATTTGAAACTGCTCTTAATGAATATGGCATCAAGTCTCCCTCGGAACTTGATGAGTCGAAGAGAAAAGAATTTTTCAACTACGTAGATCTAGAATTTAAAAAGGGAGACAATTAATGTCCGCATGGGGTAAATCAGATAGAAAATCAATTTCGGGTACAGTAACACTTACTGCACCTTCAATTACATTTAACGCCGCGACAGGTCATGCTGCTGGCGTTTATACTTCGGCAGATCATCCATTCCAACTGGGCGATCCTGTTGTATATTCAAACGGATCAGGAACTTCGGTCGTTGGTCTAACGTCTGGTAGCACATATTATGTTACCAACGTAACAGCAAACACTTTCATGGTTGCTGCCACAGAGGCAGGTGCAAAACACAATGTTCCAACAGCAATCATTTCAACAGATGGTATTGGATCTTCGCATACGTTCACGTTACCTCTTGCACTTGGTCGTGGAACTCTGACAGGTACTGACACTTTCTTTATTGATGATGGACATCAAGTTGGTGACATTGTTCGTGTTGGCACACAAGAAATGATTTATACCGCAATTGCCAGCGAAACATCCGCTACTGTTATCAATGCAAATCCAGGAACAACTCTGACTGCATTCTCTGGTCAGGATTATCGTGTTAGCGAAAAACCAACGTCGATTGCTTCTGTTGCAACGACTGACTTTGAGTCGACTCAAGTATTCGGTGTTAGACCTTCCGAAATTCACGGCGACCAAACAGGCGGTTACATTTCAGCGGTTGCTCTGATCCAAGGTGGTACACGTTACCTTGAAGCACCTGCTGTTGGTTTCACTGGTGGTGGCGGTTCAGGTGCTGCGGCAACTGCAACTATTGCTGCTGGCTCTGTTACTGCAGTTACTGTAACAGACAATGGTTCTTCATATGAAACTGCTCCTACAGTAAATCTTTCAGTACCACGTCGCACTGTTCCAATTGCTGGCGTTAATACTACAACAAATGTTCTTACTTATGCCGATCACGGATTGACTGCTGGTGAGCACCTCAAGTATTATCATAATGGTGGTACTGCTATTGCTGGACTAACAAATGCGGCATCCTATTATCCAGGACAAGTGTCTACAAATGCTTTCAGACTGTATGACAGTGCTACTCGTGGTGCCAACGCTGTTGCAACCATGGTAATTGCTACTACTGGTGTTAACACAACTACTAATGTTTTCACTTCAACTGCTCACGGACTAGTTAATGGTGCAGAACTTAACTACAGCAACCAAGGTGGCACTACAATCACTGGTCTGACTTCGGGTACTGATTACTTTGTTGTTAATAAGACTAACGATACATTCCAACTAGCACTGACTTTGGGCGGTAATGCTATCGATATCAGCGGAACAGGTAACAACTCGCAGACGTTTGCATCGACTGGTCAACTCGACCTAACTGGTACTGGTAATGACAACCAGTATTTCGACCTTCAGACTGCAACAACTGCTACTGCTCGTGCAGCACTCGGTGTAAACCAAGGCGACGAAGTTGGTGAATCTGGTGCTGTTGCTCACACTGGTTGGGTCAAGCGTAAGGTTCTAACTGGTGCTCACGCTGGTCGTATCCAGTATGAAGTTCTAGTTGCTATGTCTAAGAACGGTATCTCCAGTGATGCTGCTGATGACATTGAGTTCCCAGAGGATTAATAACTAATGGCAGACAGTAAAGTAACCGCCATGAATCCAGCGACATCGGTCTCCGCGACCGATGTCCTGTATCTCGTGAAACCAAACACAAGTCCATATGATCATAAGGTTACTGTTGCCAATTTGTTTGGTGGCATTCCAGTTCCCGTAGTTCTGGAAGACGATCTGATTCTTGGTGGCACCGTGCAGACAATGAGTTCTGCTGGTGCCATCAGCGTTTCTACACTAGTAACCAGAATCAATTCACCTGATGGTGCTGGAACTTTGACTATCCCTGATGGGGTTGATGGGCAAATTAAAGTTATCGTAATGGTAAGCAATAATGCTAATCATGCATTGACAATCAATTCTAATATTGGTCATACTTCTATTGTTTTTAATTCGATAGGTGATACTGCTAAATTAATGTTCTTGGCAGGAAATTGGTATTTCCTCGGGGGAACGGCGACAGTTACATAATATGCTGGAACTAAATAATGATACCTTCTTGATTTATGCTATTAAAAATTATGACAATCCCAGTTGTAATGGGATGCCTGATTTGGAAGAAGATTTAAAAAGATTTAAATACATAAAGCGATTGTTTAAACGGTATGAAAATACTGATGTTTTAAATGAACGATTGATACTGAATCATATAATTGTTCTATATAATGTGTTTGGTAATGCTGCAACTAAGATGCTATTCTATAAAATAGAAGAGAGATATTGGCACTACTTGAAAACATTCCTCGTTTTTCTTAACAGAATGACGAGCAGTTCTATGGTTGAGGTCAGTTTAGACCAGAATATAGTAACAAGGTTAAGAGAACTTAATGTCTAGATTTGTAGATGCACTGATAACATATCGTATTCTAAGGTTGTTGACTACACCCTTCGATCAACAGGATGCATTTCGTCTAGGATTGATCGATAAGCATGGTAATCGATTGAAGAAAGAGAGTGAATTAAATACTAATGAAGAACAAGAGGCATATAGTCTACTTCATAGAATGGTATTCAGATTAAAACGAATCATTGAGAAGGTTCCTATGGACAATAAGAACTTCCTTTCGTTTGCCACTGCAGTTGCTCTGGTACGAGAAGGTATCGAATATGATGACGAAATATTAGAGGAAGTTTTTTATATGACACAAGAACGCCAAGATGTTAAGGATCTCGCTGAAGAACTCGAGTCAGGAAAGATTCAGTCATTCAAGCAGTTTGTTGAAGAGATGGGCGTTGCTGGTGGTGGAGTTGCTGGGATTGGTATTCCGAATCCAACAAAAGCAAACCAAGCAGAACCTGGACTTACCAAGAGTCAACAGAAAAAATATAAAAAGAAAAACAAAGCAGGTGTACCTGCTACATTGATTAGAAGGAAGTAACATGAAGGGTTTATTGGATTTCGTTAAAGTCTCGAACAATATCGACTCTCTAGAAAAACTAGAGATCGAAAAGGGTAAAGTCCAGATAATGATCATGAAGATGGCAGCAGTTACGCTGGGATCTATCATGCTTTCTGTTGTGATCATGATGTTGATCGGATTGTTTTTACCAAATGCAATGATCGATAACAATGAGATCTTCAAGATTATTGGTCCAGCATTCTCGATGATTGTTGGTGCGTTCGTTGGTGCATTTGCTACCATGATGAACATGAAAGTTTCTGAGTTCGATCCTAATGTCAAGGTCCAAGAAATGGGCAAGACTGACTATAAGCACATCGCTGAAGCAAACTCTATCGAAGCAGATACTGAAATCAGATTGATGGCAGCAGTCGATAAGTATAAAAATAGCGACGATGACTTCGGTCCATTCTAAGGAGTAAGATAATGACACAACTAACTGAACATTTTACTCTCGCAGAAATGATTGTATCGCCAACCGCTAAGAAGTTGGGCATTCCTAACACACCAACTCCTGCTCACATTGAGAACATGCGTTACTGCTGTGAAAAGATTCTCGAACCTGTTCGTGCTAAGTTTGGTCCAGTAACAATCAACTCCTCATATCGTGCACCACTTGTCAACAAGGCAGTTGGTGGATCTGCTACTTCTCAGCATGTCAATGGTCAAGCGATTGACTTTGAAGTAAAGGGTGTTGACAATAAGAAGGTTGCTGACTGGGTTGCTGACAATCTAGAGTTTGACCAAGTTATCCTAGAATTCTATTCGTCAGGTGACAAGAACTCAGGTTGGGTCCATGCTTCAATTAAGAAGGAAGGCGGCAATCGCAAGCAGCGTCTGGTTGCTACCAAGTCTAAGGCAGGTGGAACAAAGTATACTCCTGTTGCTGACTTCGATCCAAGCACAACAAAGGAAGCAGGTGCTCCTGTTGTCCAAGCAGTTGCGCAGGTTGCTAAGGCAGCAGTCCAAGCACCATCTGTTGCTGGTCTCGGACCAATGCAATCACTACAAGCAAAATGTGGTGTCGCTGCTGACGGTAAGTGGGGTCCAGGAACATTCAAGGCAGCGAGAGATTACTACAAGTTGTCGACTTCTGGCGCTGCTCACTTCTTCGGACAGTGTGCTCACGAGTCAGGTGGTTTCAAGGTGTTCTCAGAGAACCTAAACTACAGCGACAAGGGACTCAACGGAATCTTCAAGAAGTATTTCCCGACAATCGCATCGACTGCAGGGTATGCTCGTAAACCAGAGAAGATTGCTAACAAGGTTTATGCTAATCGCATGGGCAATGGTCCAGAATCTTCGGGTGATGGATGGAAATTCCGTGGACGTGGTCCGATCCAGTTAACTGGTAAGAGCAACTACACTCAATTCGCTCAAGACATCGGTCGCCCTGATGTTCTGACAAATCCAGATATTGTAGCAACCGAACTCGCATTCGAGTCAGCACTATGGTTCTTCAACAAGAATGGTCTGTTCGCAATCGCCGACAAGGGTGTTACCGATGCAGTCATCGGTCAGATTACTCGCCGAGTAAACGGTGGTACGCATGGTCTTGATGACCGTATTAAGAAAACTAAACAATTCGCAGCATGGGGATAAGAATATGCTAAATCAAATTAAAGACGCACTAAAGAAACTTTTCGGTTTTGTTGATGCTAACAAGGATGGCAAGGTCGATCTTGCTGAGATCACTGCAGCAGTCGACAAGGCAGAGGCAAAGGTCGAAGAAGTCAAGGCAGTTGTCAAAAAAGTACGTAAACCAAAGGCGAAGTAATTGGAATCTTTGGAAACAAAAGTCGCGGTAATAGAACACGATCTGAAGCAAATTCAGGTCGTGTTCAGTCGTCTCGACCTCGCCATCGAAAAGATTGGTGATGTTTCCAACTGCATCAATAAGATGCTCGCTGTCCACGATACTAAACTTGAAACACAAGAATCAGTTAACGAAGATATCTACGAAAGTTTAGAAGTGCACAGACAAGAAACCAAGGCAATTAATGCTGAGTTACATTCGCGTATCACAACAACCACTCGTGAACTCGAGGCAAAAATTCAGTCTACTGAAGACAAGATGCTCGCTGCGATCGGTGCACTAAAAACTTCTGTTGATAAAGAAGAAGAAAAAAATAAAAATCGTATTGACAAATTGGAAAAAACCAAGTATCTTATGATTGGTGGTGGTATCGTTATTGGTGCTATCATTACCAAGGTGCTTCCAATGCTTATGAAATTTATTCAATAAAAGCCTTTACTTCTCCGATGAAATCGGGTATAACTATATTATGAGTTTATATATTGACATCAAGTATCTCCATGCGATTGCGTATCGCCTCGAGAACTTCAAGAAAAAATCACAAGATTTGTTCAACTGCAGATGTCCTCTCTGTGGTGATTCACAGCGCAATAAGAAAAGAGCACGAGGTTATTTCTATCGCGGTAAACAGGATCTATATTACAAGTGTCATAAGTGTGGCGCGAGTCATCACTTCGGAACCTTCCTGAAGAACTTTGATCCAACCCAATACAGTCAGTATGTTGTTGAACGATATGCTGATGGTGGACATGGTCGTGCCGCCGCACATAAGAATGTTGAGGAAGTTCTCAAGTTTGAAGAACCAAAGTTTACAAAGAAACCTGAACCAAAACTTATCGACTCGATTATGGATCGTCTCGATACACTACCAGATGACCATGAGGTAATTCAATATGTTACTAACCGCAGGATCCCTCGCGATGCTTTTGATAGGTTGTATTTCATACCTAATGTTAAAGATGTCATACAACTTAATGACAAATATAAAGACTCGATCATTACGTCTGAGCCGCGACTCGCGATTCCTTTTCTTGATGGCAATAACAAACTCCTTGTTGTTAGCCTTCGCGGAATCAGAGGCGAGTCACTTCGTTATATTAACATTAAGGTAGACGAAGATGCTCCCTCGATTTTTGGTTTGGATAAGGTCGATCCTACACAAGAAGTATTTGTCGTCGAAGGGCCTCTTGACTCCCTTTTTCTGTATAATTCTATTGCTTGTGCTGGAACCTCGTTCGGAAAGATTGATCAACTCCCGATCGCAAAGGAAAACATAACAATCATTTTCGATAATCAACCTAAGAACAGGGACGTCGGTAAGTTGATGAATAAGTATATTGATCAGGGATACAGAATCGTAATCTGGCCAGATGTTCCAGGAAAAGATATTAATGAAATGATTGAAAATGGATTGACTTCCGATGAAATTCAAGATATTATAAATCATAATAAGTTTCAAGGACTAGCAGCAAAGGCAAAGTATGCCATGTGGAGGAAGGTATGAGCGAATTGGTCGCTAATGAATATGGCGTAGAGTTCGACCATATTAAGATTACAAAGTTACGTATCCATCGAACAGACGGTAAGTGGTTGGTTGAGTATCGCCGCGAACCTCGCTGGTTTCTTGGTCTCGACCGCTGGTGGTGGTTCGATGATGGCACATACATTGATTATTCCGATGCTTCTGCTCGCGTAGATACTCTATTGGGTATTGGTTTTGTCAGCAAGGCGCAGTTCCAAACAGTCAAAGAGTTTGAAGTCGAGTAATGCTTTATACTGGTTCAGGTAATATTCCGAATCACATCTACTGCTGGGTGGACTCATCGTTCATTCGCAAAGGCGTAGAACCATATACCTTTGAACCTTGTATCTGGTTTGCATTACATTCAAAACCTGGACATTCTTGGGGGTGTCATGTGATGTTAGAATGTGGTGCTGTCTGGCGTAGTGTTCCTCCGCATGCTCTGGCATTTTCTGCAGACCCAGAACCACAGTGGGTGCTTGAAGATACACAGGTATGGGATTGTTATGGTGATCAGTTCTCAGTTGTCAGTTATGATTACCTAAACACCCAGCGAGCAGAGATCCGCAGTAGTGGAGAGTTTGGTCGCTATCTGTTTACTGCTATTCCGATGAACGATGGTTACAGTATGCATCCATCGCAATCTAAAGAGTTTATGTTTATAGAACTAGACAATGGCAGACTGTGTATCATGCCAACAAATGAACTACGGTTCCACGACAAGTCATTTACCGAGGGTGATTGGCCGACTAATATTAAACTGAATACAAAATCATGGAGAGTTGAATGAAAGATGATATTAAACATGTGCTTCGGAAACAGTTCCAAGCAAACATTGACAAGCATGCAATGAACGTGCGTGTTATGATGAATAACCCGATGGCAATTCATGAGCATACTGACTTCATGGGCGCGATTGAACTAGAACTTGGTCATATCGCTGAATACAAAGACAAGTTGGAAGCATTGGAAAACATTTAATGAGTGAAGTTAATCTAATCAGTTTTACTACTCCTAGTGTATATACAGGATGTGCAACCGCAAACGAATTGATTGCATGGACTGCTAGAGTATCTAATCCTTCAAACCAAAACAACACAACAACAGCACCCAAGTTGGTTCAATATCTAATCAAGAACAAACACTGGTCACCACTGGAGATGGTTCATGTATCAATGGAAATCAAAACAACACGAGATATTGCCCGCCAGATTCTGCGGCATAGTTCTTTCAGATTCCAAGAGTACAGTCAACGTTACGCCGATCCAACCCAGGATCTGGGATTTGTTGTACGGGAAGCACGCCTGCAGGATGCCAAGAACAGACAGAACTCGGTAGACGTTGAAGACTCTCGCCTACAAGAAGAATGGGCAATGAAACAGGTGGCAGCAACAGATGCTGCTTTAGATGCGTACGAGTGGGCAATCGATAATGGTATTGCCAAGGAACAAGCACGTGCTGTTCTACCTGAAGGTAACACCGAGTCGGTCATGATCATGTCTGGTTCGCTTCGTTCGTGGGTTCACTATTGTCAGTTGCGTATGGATAAGGCAACACAAAAGGAACACCGTATCGTCGCCGAGCAATGCTGGGAAATTATCGGTCAACAATTTCCTGATGTGATCACCGCACTCGATGACATGGCAGCGCGAGCAGAGTTCGAACGAAAACTACCTTGACCCAATCTGGAAAAAAGTTTCAAAATTCTCGGGACGTGATTTTTTCGCGGCCAAATTTTGAGTCCAAAAACCCGCACGAAACCGCAATTATAAAATACAATGAAGAAGAAGATTTTTACTATCTAGAATCTGAAGTTTTTGAACAAGTTGGTTGGAAACCAGGAGATGATATTCTCTGGATTGACAATGAAGATGGCAGTTTTACATTAAGGAAAGAAGAAAATATTATGAATAACCAAAAAGACGTTACCGAATTTATGGCAGCTGCCGATCAGTATATTGGTGAAACTCCACACTTTAACGAGAAAAATGAGCAGCAAGCACGCCTATATATTGACCTGATTGATGAAGAATTCCAAGAACTTTGTGATGGATTTCTTCGTCGCCATATCGGAGATATTGCTGACGGTGGTGCCGACCTAGTATGGGTTGTCCAAGGATTGTTTACAACTCTTGGTATTGACTTCAATAAAGTCTGGGAAGAAGTTCGTGCGTCAAACATGAGCAAGGTTTCTGAGGGTGGTAAAATTAAGAAGCGTGCAGATGGTAAGATTCTAAAACCAGAATCATATTTCAAACCAGACATTGAAAAAGTGTTGAAGGAACAGGGACTATAAATGAAAAAAGAAACATATCTGGGTATAGAAATAGATTATTCGCGCGACTCTCTATTCGATAAACTTGGTATCCAGCGACTAGAAGAATCATACATGCGCGAGGACGAAACTTCTCCGCAGCATAGATTCGCCTATGTTTCTACTGCGTTCGCATCAAATCTGGAGCATGCTCAGCGTTTATATGAGTATTCATCTAAGCATTGGTTGTCATATGCAACACCAATTCTTTCCTTTGGTCGTTCTAAGCGTGGCATGCCAATCAGTTGTTTTTTAAATTTCATTGACGACACCGCAGAGGGTCTAGTTGAGAATCTCAGCGAAACCAATTGGTTGTCCATGATTGGAGGAGGAGTTGGAATTGGTTTTGGAATTCGTGCTGCTGACGATAAGTCTACTGGTGTTATGCCACATCTTAAAACTTATGACGCAAGTTCCATGGCGTATCGTCAGGGTCGGACTCGTCGTGGCAGTTATGCCGCTTATCTTGACATTAGTCATCCTGACGTGGGACAATTTCTTGAGATGCGTAAACCTACTGGCGACCCCAACATCCGATGCCTCAATCTACATCACGGAATCAACATTACCGATGACTTTATGGAAATCATCCAACGATGCATGGCAGACCATGAAGCAGATGACAGTTGGAATCTAACCGACCCTAAGTCTGGTGAAATTCGTGACACAGTTTCAGCGAAGGAACTGTGGCAGAAGATTCTAGAACTGCGTATGATGACTGGCGAACCATATCTGCACTTCATTGATACATCTAATCGCATGATGCCACAGTTCCAGAAGGATCTCGGTCTAAAGATTCACCAATCAAATCTCTGTTCGGAAATTATTCTGCCGACTGACAAGAAGCGTACTGCTGTTTGTTGTTTGTCGTCAGTCAATCTAGAATATTATGATGCATGGTCACGCGATCCGCTATTCTTGCGCGACATGGCAGAGATGCTTGACAATGTTCTGCAATATTTTATTGACAATGCCCCGAATACAGTGAAACGTGCTAAGTATGCAGCAATGCGCGAGCGTTCTATTGGTATTGGTGCACTAGGTTTCCATGCTTATCTACAACGCAAGGGTATTGCGTGGGAGTCGGCAGTTGCCAAGGGCACTAACATGCGTATGTTCAAGCATATCAAGAAGAAGTTGGATGAAGCAAATCTAGAACTTGGTGCTGAACGTGGTGAAGCACCTGATGCTGCTGGCACTGGTCGTCGATTCTCGCATACACAGGCAATCGCACCAAATGCATCTTCGTCAATCATCATGGGCAATACCAGTCCATCGATTGAACCATGGCGAGCAAATGCTTATCGTCAAGATACATTATCGGGTTCATTTCTCAATAAGAATAAATACCTAGACGCGATTATTCTAGAAGAGGCAGCATTCGGTAGACCTGCTGGTTGGTATGACGAGGTTTGGTCCTCGATTATCGCTAACGATGGTTCGGTACAGCACCTTACATGGATGGATGCAATTACCAAGGAAGTGTTCAAGACTTCAATGGAAATTGACCAGCGGTGGGTTATTGAGCATGCGGCAGACAGGCAGAAGTTTATTGATCAGGCACAGTCCCTCAATCTATTCTTCCGTCCTGATGCTAATATCAAGTATCTTCATGCTGTCCACTTCCTCGCATGGAAGCAGGGGTTGAAGACTTTATATTATTGTCGTTCAGAAAAAATAGGAAAAGCAGACAAGGTTTCTAAGCGCATTGAGCGTGAAGCAATTAAAGAGATTGACTTCAAGGCAATGATCGACGGTGATAACTGCGTTGCATGCGAAGGGTAAGAAATGACAAGTTATTTTGCACAAATAGTATCAAAACCTGACTGTCCATACTGTACTCTTGCAAAAGAGTTTATGGTAGGAATGGATATTCAGTATACAGAGATGGTAGTCGGTAAAGACTGTCTTTGGGAAGACATTACCGCACAGTTGCCCGATGTGAAGACTGTTCCCCAGATCTGGGTGAATGGTGAACATGTTGGTGGTTATGACGATTTAGTAAAGTGGGCAGAAACAGTATGACCTTAATGACAGAACGAGCATATTTTAAACCGTTCAATTACCCATGGGCATATGACGCATGGTTGAAACATGAGCAGTCGCACTGGTTACATACCGAAGTGCCAATGACCGAAGATGTTAATGATTGGAAGAAGCGTCTCAATGATGGCGAAAAGCATTTCCTAACCAACATTTTCCGTTTCTTCACACAAGGCGACATCGACGTTGCTGGTGGTTATGTGAAGAACTATCTGCCATATTTCCCACAACCTGAAGTCCGTATGATGTTGATGGGATTTGCGGCAAGGGAGGCACTACATGTTGCAGCGTATTCTCACCTTATTGAAACTCTGGGTATGCCAGAAACAACGTATCAGGAATTCCTCGAATACGACTCAATGCGAGCAAAGCACGACTACTTTACAGATTTGTCGAATGCAAATGGAACACCTGAATCGGTCGCAACCAACATCGCTGCATTTAGTGCGTTCACTGAAGGTATGCAACTGTTCTCATCCTTCATCATGCTCCTCAACTTCCCTCGTCACGGAAAGATGAAGGGTATGGGGCAGATCGTTACTTGGTCGATTGTTGATGAAACTCAACATGCCGAAGGTATGATTAAACTGTTCCGTTCATATGTTGAAGAAAATCGTGAATTGTGGAATGACGATCTAAAGTCGCAGATCTATACTATCGCAGAAAAGATGGTTGAACTCGAAGACAAGTTTATCGAACTGTCATTCTCGATGGGTGAAATGGAAAATCTTACAGAAGAAGATGTTAAGAAGTATATCCGCTATATCTGCGACCGTCGACTGATTAGTCTTGGTCTCAAGGGTATCTTCAAGGTTAAGAAAAATCCTCTGCCATGGGTCGAGGAAATGATCAACGCACCAACGCATACGAACTTCTTCGAGAATCGTGCTACCGACTATGCCAAGGGTGCGCTATCAGGTAAATGGGATGATGTTTGGGGTGTCGCTGCGTGAACTTTAAAGTCAGTTTCACTGACAATATAGAGTTACATTATTCCTTGATTGATCATCCTCTCGTAGATGATTGGAGCAAATTGATTGCAACTCATGTCATTGATGACTGCTGTGAGCACAATCACTATTTTGGTTATGCAACAGAAGAAAAAATATATCAAAGAATAGAGCGTTTACATAATCTCGCAGATATTATTAACAATCATGTCTCAGAGAAAATCGTAAACACAAGATTAACTGTTGAAAATTTTAGGCAAACATTACATTTAATGCACGTGCATTTTCCTGATCTGGAAACAGATCCTGATTATGCATATCTCCACCCGTATCTGTCTGAGTATAATGACACCATTCATTGGTTAGAAACTATTTTAGCAGTTGTTTGGGGAAATCCTCCTGGAGTTTCTGAGTCTGGTTTATTTTCTATCAATTTAGATTTTAATAAGTCAGATGTTGTATTCAAAGAAATACCTGAAGATGCATACGAGTTGTTTGAATTTGGCGCCAACTTCGGAGATCTGTTACTGCATTATACTCATGTCGGTAAGAATGCACAAGAGTTGTTTTTTACTAATGATTTAGAATGCCCCAAGCATCAATTCGTCGCACAGTCTACATACTGTGCAAGTGCTAGATTATATTTTACTGACAACTTCTCGGATACTGAGGAAAAAAAGAATCATCTGTATTCACAATGGCAAGATTATTATACTCGTCGGGGAGGTAAAGACTATTTTGGGTATGATATATCTGACCAGAAGATGAGATTAGGTTTCATAAAATTGGGCAATCTAGAAAAAATATACATAGATGGTATCAGTATCAAAATTCCTACAACACAAGAAGAATTAAATTCGTTTAGAAAAACATTAGTTAATACAAAGATAACTAAATGGACAGTTGAATAAATAACAGAGATTACAACTTTAAATTAGAGGAAACACCATGAAACGTGTTACAATTACATATACCAGACAAACTGCCGAAACTCCTTGGTATTGGCAAGTAACTCCTCCTTCCGTATTATCTCCGATGGATGATTTTATTGATGAAAATAGTAGCAGGATGGAAACATACGCATATACCGCTGGAAATCAATGTGTTGTGATTTTTACATTCAATGATGAACAAATTCACCAAGATTTTCAAACATTGATTATTAATGATATTAAGAGCGATTACAAACAGTATTGCGACGACAATAACATCACTATTGATGTAGTTACGGAAGATGTCTAATGGAAGAGTTAGAATGTTTTTCATGTGATGCAGTCTTCACAGTCGATCATGACTTGGACGACGACTATTATAAAGTAAAACATTGCCCCTTCTGCGGAACAAAGGTCACTGAAGACGAAGATGATGTGATATGGGACGATGCTGATTGGGAAGAATAAATAATCTACTTACGGAGTAGATTATGACAGTTAAGAAAAAACGTAAGCCGTTGCCGAAAAAGGTGCATAGAGTATATTGCACTTACTTCGACGACGGCAAATTTTATATTGGGTATTCATGTAAGACAGAGAAACTGTTCGAATCATATTTCGGAAGTTCCTCCTATGTGACTAACTATGAAGGCGAGATGCGCAAAGAAGTTGTCGCTGAATACGACAGCAAATCGCATGCCAAAGCAGTCGAGCATATCCTGCAATGGGAGCATAGACTCAACGACAATTGCATAAATCAAATGTGGAATGTGCGTCTGAGACTTGATCACTTGAAAGAATTAAAATTACCTGATTGGAGACCTGGATGTTTTTCGCAGCACTCTTGATGTTAACTGCACTTGCGATTACTGGTGTCGCTGGATATTTTTCAATACTTGGGTTAATGGCAATTTTCCCAGCATCACCAATTGCTGTTGCAGTAATGGGTGGTGTGCTTGAAGTCGCCAAACTCATTACCGCCAGTTGGGTATATCGCAACTGGAAAAGTGCCAACAAACTGTTGAAGACATACTTCACCATTGCAGTTTGTGTGTTGTCATTTATCACAAGTATGGGTGTGTTCGGTTATCTCAGTCGATCGCACATTGAACACACTACTGTTGGTGGTTCAGCAGTATTTAAAATAGAACAACTCGAGAATAAGAAGGCATCTGCAGAAAGGAGACTGAAGAATGCGCAAACATCGTTGGATACTCTGGACAGACTCACTACTGCAGAAGATGTGCTCGATGCTAATTTCATTAGAAACAGACAGAAAAGGGAACGTGCGTCCCTTGATGCTGAAATTAAGAGTGCGAGTGCAGACATTGAGACTATTGAGACTGATCTCATACCGCTCAAAACAGAAAATCTCAAACTCGAAGCAGAAGTAGGTCCGATAAAATATATCGCAGAACTATTCTATGGCAGCGGTGATACCGCTACCGTGGATAAAGCAGTGCGCTTAATGATCATCATGCTTATCTTCGTGTTCGACCCACTGGCAATTTTATTGATTATTGCTGCCAACATGACACTTTTAAGCTTGACAAAGAAGGAAGAATCAGGTATAGTAGACTATGTCGTTGTTGATGAGGTTAAACCCAAGAAAGTTGTTCCTACTGCTAAGAAACCAAAAAAGAAACCTGTTGTTGAAACGCCAGACTTCTTTGCTTTCGAGAAACATGAGAATACACCTGCTTCAACACATGACATACCAGCGCCAGATCCCCCTAAGAGATCTTGGAGAGATGGTAAAATTGTAATTGATGAAAACAATATAAGGAAAATGTGATGGATATTATGAATCAAGAATGGCGCGACGGTCTAAAGGCGACTCTTGCACAGGGTGAAGCGACTGTCAGTTTTACGAAACTGAATGGGCAAGAACGTGTGATGCGCTGCACACTACAAGAAGGTGTTATTCCCCCATACAGCGAAAAGGGAACAAAGACAAAACCACCTAGTGGCGAAACCCTCGCAGTTTGGGATCTGGATAAGAGTGAGTGGCGAGCATTTCGTTACGATCGCATTACCTCTGTTAAATTTTAGGGCTTGACTTTTCCAGCAAAATATAGTATATTGGATATATTATGAAGAAAGGTGAATCTATGTATAAGTTGAAAGTTCCTGTTGCTGATTCTAAGGCCATGGGTGTAGAACCTATCTGGTCTGAAGGTTATGAACCTGCAAACTATCAGTCTGAATATGGTAACGCATTGAACTGGTATAACTTCATCGTTGACCAGAAAGATTGTCGTGCGTTTCTCGTCGACTGGTTCAAGGGTGACGCAACCAAACTCAAAGCATTGTCCCAGTTGTCTGACAAGATGCTTCCTCGGACATATGCTAACAGCGCACGTATCGCTATGCGTGGATTTCCCCTCACCGATGAGCACAAGGCACGCATCTGGGAAAAGGTTGAAGAACGAATCAGTAAGAAAACTGTTCTAATTGATGATGAAGATTCAACTCCTGAACCTGTTGTTAGGGTTGCTAAGAAACCACTGATTGCATCTACATTCATCGTATCTGATGTTGATGATGAGATTGAGAAACTAATCAATGGCGAGGATACTCGTAACATTGCACAGATTCTAATGCCTTACCGCTTGTCAGATAAGAACTATCTTGACTGCGTGCAAAAAATTGAACCTATGCTTGCAGAATTTGCTGAACTGGTAGAAGTTCGTCGACTCCCCAAGAGTCAACTGACTGATTCACAGGAACAGTTGCTCGAGTGTTACTCGCATTTGACAACCATGAAGTCTGTCAAGGATATTGTTAAACTGCTCGAGACATATATCAGCGACCTTAAGAAGTCGTATGTCAGCAAGCAGGTTGCTAAGGTTCGTAAGAAGAAACCAAAGGATAAGTCCAAGTTGGTTCAGAATCTAAAGTTCCTCAAGGAAGATACCGCACTTGGTGTCACCAGCGTCGAACCTATCAATCTGCTAAATTGCAGTGAAGTGTGGACTTTTGACACCAAGACGCGAAAGATCTCCAAGTATTTCAATCCAGTCAGCGGAAGCATCACTGTTAAGGGTGCAAGTCTTGTAGGATTTGATGAGAACTTCTCTAACTCGCGACTGCTTCGTAAACCAGAGACCCAAGTAAAAGAATTTTCTGAACTGAAGAAAAATGACTTGACAAAATGGTACTCAGCCGTTAAGAGTAAGAGTGGACCTGTGCGTGCACGACTGACTCCAACTACATTAATTTTGAAAGTGTTTTAATGAACGATAATGGTGATAATGTTACTTACCTGAAGACGAATACCGTAAAGGAGATTGATAAAGAATCTCTAAGTTATTTCCTCCAAGGTGCTACAGAATATGCAGCATACCAGGATGCCGAGGCATTCGCGCAGGCCTGTCTGCGTGGTATTCTTATGGCGACGGAAAAAAAGATTGGTCTACGCGACGAGAACTTTCATTCCGACGCTGCTGTTATCGCCGTTATGATTACTGGTTTATACATGCGTCAGGCAGGAGTTGAGTGTCCTGAGATTAATATGCTTAATGATGTTCGTGAAGCATTAACTGTTACGAAAGAAGATATAGAATGATTGTTGTTGATTTTAACCAGACTGCTATCAGCAGTATGATGGCAGAACTAGGTGGTCGTCGTGATGTAGAGGTAAATCTGCCTCTCATTCGGCACATGATCATTAATGCCATTCGTTCATATAAGAAGAAGTTTGGTGCTGAGTTCGGCAACATTGTGATTGCTTGTGACAACCGTCACTACTGGCGTCGTCAGTATTTTCCTAACTATAAGGCGAATCGTAAGAAAGCACGGCAGGAGTCTGGTTTTGACTGGTCTGCTATCTTTGAAGCACTGCACCAAATTCGTAGTGAGTTGCAAGATCACTTCCCGTATCCTGTAATCGACGTTGATGGCGCAGAGGCAGACGATGTTATCGCAGTTCTCGCCGAGTATAGTCAAACTATGAACACTGATGGTCTTATCCCCAGTGCTGAACCTTTCCTTATTCTTTCTGGCGACCATGACTTCCAACAACTGCAGAAGTGGGACAATGTTAAACAGTATGCTCCTGTTCAGAAGAAGTTCTGTAAGTTGAAGGAATCCCCTCAGGCAGTGCTCATGGAACATATTATCATGGGCGATAAGGGTGACGGTGTTCCAAATATTATGTCTGATGATGATACATTTATCAATGGTCAACGTCAGCGTCCTATTCGCAAGGAAGCACTTGCAGTGTGGAAGTATCAGAAACCTGAAGACTTCATCACCAATGATGAAATGTGGCGCAATTTCCAGCGCAACCGTGAACTGGTTGACCTGTCGCGCATTCCTGAGGACATCAAAGTAGCGATTATAGATAGTTATGAGAAACAACTGGGCGGAGATCGCTCAGGTCTGTTGAATTATTTTATTGCAAACCGTATGAAACAAATGATTGAGTTAGTCGATGAGTTCTGAGAGAGTTGGTATTACCGCAAGTTGTTTTGACCTGTTCCATGCAGGTCATGTCCTTATGCTTCAAGAAGCAAAGGAACAGTGCGATCGTCTAGTCGTAGCACTACAAACTGATCCGACAATTGATCGACCAGAGAAGAATAAACCTGTTCAGTCCATTTTTGAGCGATGGGTTCAGGTGGAGGGTTGTAAGTATGTTGATCAGATTATTCCATACACAACCGAAGAAGATCTTCTTAACATTCTAAAGTCATATGACTGGGATGTTCGTATCATCGGGCAGGAATACTACGGTAAGGAATTTACTGGGCACGATCTTAATATCGAGACCTACTACAACTCTCGCCGACACGATTTTAGCACTACAAATCTAAGAAAGAAAATTGAAAATGGCACAAAGACTACAACCAAAAAAGTTTAAGCAAATAGACGAGGCGCTCGATTGGGCGTGTGAGGCAGAAACAACTGATGAACTGCGCGAACGTGTGAGAGCAGTCTCTCTCGGCAATTCTGTTCTCATGCGTTTTGTTGCATGGGGTGTTGGGTATGAGCAAGGTCCATACAATCTTCCCGAGGGTCCAACTCCATACAAGGATGAAGGTCTGCCGTCCAATATGGCAGATACAACCATCACACAGGAGTTCCGTCGACTGTTGACTCTGTTGCCTGAAGGCAGCGCCAAGAAAGTACCGCAGTTCCGTCGCGAGGAAATTTGGATGCAGACATGTCAGGGCGTGCAGATTAAAGAAGCGAAGTTGCTTGATCATATTAAAGATCAAACTCTGCTCGAAGCGTATCCTCGCCTCGCAGAAGTTCTTGAAAGTTTCCTGACAGGGTGGAAAGCGCCAGAGGTTAAGAAGAAGAAGTCGCCAAAAAAATCCTTAGAAACCTTATAAATAAATTCTTTCCAGAAGAAGTTAAGGAACAGAAATGGGGCAAATCCTAGAGCACAAGCATCTCATTGTGCGAGCAGAATTGAATAATCCGCCACAATGCGCAGAGGCAATCCAGGATTGGATGAAGACTCTAGTTGAAAAAATTGGTATGAAGATACTAATGGGTCCATATGCTGTTTACAGTGACATGGTTGGTAATCGAGGTTTGACTGCAGTAACCATTATCGAAACTTCGCATATTGCTATGCATGTTTGGGATGAGGTTTCTCCTGCTCTAATGCAACTGGATGTGTATACCTGCAGCGCTCTTAATACTGCTGATGTATTTGCTGCTCTAGCAGAATTTGAACCGCATCATGTTGAATTTAAATATATTGACCGCGAACATAATCTAACACTACTAGATAAAGGAACGGTGAATGAGGTTCTTTCTATTTCAACATAAGAAAGAACTATGGATTGTCAACGATCCTAACAAGGTTCCCAAACCAAGAGAACTCTTGCTACAAAACAGCAAGATAGAAATCCTCCGAGATAAAGCAGAAGTTCTCGGAAAAGGTTTCACGATTGTTGATAAAGTTACTCGAAAAAAATCTGCAGGACATAGTCCTGAAACTCGCAAAAAGATTTCAGAAGCAATGACTGGTGAAAAGAATCCCTGTTGGGGTGGATTGACTCCGGAACATAAAGCATCGATAAGTCGAACCATGCGAGGAACTAGGCGCAGGGATGGTAATCCGATGTATGCTAGAAGGCATACGTGGGAAACTCGCCGACTCATGGCAATCAAGGCAAGTATGAGGCGTCGCAAGTGGTGTGTTGAACCGAACGGTAAATGCCACCTCGTTGACCCTCTAACTTTCATATTACCAGGAGGTTGGTTGTGGGGTATGAAATATGACCCATATCGTCCACGAGATTAGTTTCAAAAAATGTAGGAGTTTGACGTTCTTTAGTTTATAAATATAATAACTCTCATAAAGGAAATTATACAATGCAACTAGAAATTACCAATGCTGACATAACAAAGACTATTATTAAAAGTCAGCACTGTCAACGTAACTGGGATCTTTCTCAGGAAATTCCTGCTGAAGATTTGAAGGTTCTAGTTGATTGTGTGACTCAATGCCCTAGTAAACAGAACATAGCGTTCTATAAGGCACATTTTATTACCAATAGAGAAACTATTCAAGCGATCTATGATAATACTGACGGGTTCACGATAAATTATAATCCACATCAAACAACTAAGAATACGCAATGCCTTGCTAATCTTCTAGTTGTTTTTGAAAAACATGATTATACACAGAACCTTTCTGACGGTGGAATTCCACGTACTGATCAAACACTACAAATTATGCAAGACGGTGCTCCAAACCAACTAACTATGATGATCATGGAACGTGATTGTCAACTTGCTGTTGGTGTTGCTGCAGGATATCTTAACCTATCTGCCTCGCTGATGGGATATGCTACTGGATGCTGCTCTTGTTTTTACCCAGAAGGTGTTCAAGAAGTCTTGGGCATCGATGGCACTCCACTCCTCCTAATGGGGATTGGGTTCTCTGACGCTGACACAAATCGTCGCGTCCACCATGAAGATAGAGACTTCATTTTCCCAACGAAGAAAAAACAACCAATCGAAGTAAAATTTATCAAATAATTTTAAAATAGGGGCTTGACATTTTCTAACTTTCGAGGTATAGTGGTATTATAGTTTGAAAGGTTTTGATTATGTTGACTCTTGCTGATATTAATGCCGCCACTGGTTCGAAAGATGCGAGCATCTATTCCGATCTCTACAAGGAAGTTTATGGATGTCGTCCGTATAATCCTAAGTTTGAGTCGGTCGAAGCATTCGACGCTGACTTCGAGTATCTTTCGTTGAAACTCGACAAGCAGATCGCGTATGAGCAGGATCGTCAGGCAGCAAACTTTCTTAAGTTTACTGCTCGCGTAGCGGCAACGATGCAACTCGTCGCAGGTTCCACTCGCGAACGTGCTATCGAAATTATCGCTGAAGCAGAAGGCATCACCGCAAAAGAGTTCGACCACTACGGTCTCGAAATCCTCGAGAACGAACTGAACCTGAAGTATGGTTCAATCGCTAAGTGGTTATCGGAATAAAAATTCTTTTTTAGGCTTGACATTTCTACTAAAATAGGGTAGAGTGGAATATAAGATGAGAAAAGGAAATGAAATGATTACGAATCTTTCGGGTGGTGCGTTCGAACTTCGGACTGGTCGCAAGTGGACTCATGGGATTTCTCCCTTTCGTGAGCGCGAAACTTTGAACCTTCGTTGGGAAAAAGTTGGCGCGATCGGTGGTCGGCATTTCTTTGAGATCGACGGTGTGCAGTACTCTGCCAAGACGATCTCGCCTCGCATCGAAGGGATTCAGATGCATAGTGAAAATAAATTTTAAAAAACACTTGACTTTCTCTAAAAAGTATAGTAGAGTGTATAAATAAAGTTTCGGTTCTTTGACATTGTTAGAATAAAATAAGTCTTTCGAGACTTATTTAATGAGCACATTATTGTGAGTCCCGCTTAAGATGCGTGTCAATAGGCATATAGTGTGTTCTTTAAATAAGTTTTGCCCTTATAGCTCAGTTGGTAGAGCAGTTGATTTGTAATCATCAGGTCCGGCGTTCGAGTCGTCGTGGGGGCACCATAATTATCCAGTATTCTAGAACCTACTGGAGAGACCTATGCCAGACTAACAGACGGGGAACGCTGGCGAATATCGGATTCCTTACCGCAATCTAGAATGGGGTTAACCGATAGGGTGTATAGAATAGAATAAGCAGTACCGTCTGCTGAACCACCGTATATACCTTCGGATTATTCGGTGAAAACAAAACGGCAAGTTTATAGTCAAACTACTCGCATACCGTATGGTGTATGGAGTCTGTCGGGAATGTTTGATGTGGGTGTCGAGACGTGAGACACCCATTTTCCCTAATGGCGCAGCGGTAGCGCAGTTGACTGTTAATCAATTGGTCGGTGGTTCGAATCCATCTTAGGGAGCCAGTTTATCGCGGAGTAGAGGAGTCTGGTCGTCCTCGCTGGTCTCATAAGCCGGAAATCGTTGGTTCAAATCCAACCTCTGCAACCAGTTTGAATGTAATGGAAGTTCCTGTGGCGACCAAGCGATTGGGGGAAGATAGGAACGTAAAGAGCGAAATTACCGACAGTAGCGTGTCGACACCTCAGTTGCCATTATGTTCATTAAAAAGTTTTTTGAAATTATTTTCAAAAATGTATTGACAATTACCTTAATATAGGGTATAGTTGAAAAATAGAAATGGCGGTATAGCGTCATTAGAATAATCCAGGGAAACTTGGAAAAAGCAGGGACTCCTACGTAACTGCGCCAGTAATGGTTCATCTATACAAGCCTGAACAAACTCGAAAGAGTCCGTCGGTGGAATGGCGGTAGGCAGTAAGTAATGGTCGAAGGTCCGAAAGGATAGGTTACAGAGCCGAATCGGTGAGTAACTAAATGGGGTGGTACCCATGCCAAGGCAAACCAACATTGCGATTGCTGAATGTTAACAGGTAGTTATTGAGTCTGACCTCGCAAGGAAAGGCAAGATAGCAATACAAACGAAGAAAGTATGGACATACAGTGCTGTGCTGGACTCGTGAAGTATGGTTGATTAGTCCGCAAGACGAAAGACATTAGGAGTGTGGTATTCCGTATCTAACAAGATATGGAGCAACTGGAGCAGCACTTCTTGGTAGGTTCGCAAATTGCTTAATGGTAAAGCAACAGTCTCTTAAACTGTCGATCTGGGTTCAACTCCTGGTTTGTATATAAAAAGCGAAAGACTGCTCCAGTGCTACGTGAAAGGTGCTTAATACCTTAGTCGCAAGGCAATAGGGTCTACGGAAGCTCGCAAGGCAGAAGTAGTTATTCGGATTGAAGACGTAGGTTCTTAGCGGAACCGAACTGCTCGCAAGGCAGACGGAAGAATGATGGATGAATAGCGTAGCATGATAGTGGAAACGCCACCACTTTAAAAAGGCAGCACTGAGTGATACTAGATGACCAGCGATGGCACTAGTGGATAAAGGATTAACACTTCTCGCAAGGAAGTCGGTACGGTCCAAAGGCACTCATCAATTCAGGAGTAATCTCATCCTGTCCTAAGACTTATTAGATGAGTGCACTGCCCGTCACTAATACGGGAGGTTCTGGAACCCAGTGCATTCTTCTAATAAGTTTTTTTTGTTGGGGAATTAGCTCAGTTGGTAGAGCGTCTGCCTTGCACGCAGAAGGTCAACGGTTCGAGACCGTTATTCTCCACCAAGTTAGACCACCTCTGCTGAACCCGCGAAAGGGTAAAGATATAGTTGCAACTGTATTCTTTATCTGGGAAGATCGAAGCGTCCGGACGTAATTCGATCAAGGCACACTGCAGGTGGTCGCTCTTTTTTATGCCCGTGTAGTCCAATTGGCAGAGGCGTCTGGTTTAGGTCCAGAATGTTGGGAGTTCGAGTCTCTCCACGGGTACCATATTATGCCTCTGTAGCTCAGTTGGTAGAGCATCGGTCTGAAGAACCGAGTGTCGGGGGTTCGATTCCCTCTGGAGGCACCACGGTCCCTTAGTTTAGCGGTAAAACACCTGACTTATATTCAGCATCGTCTCCAGATTAGAGAGCGTCGTAGGTTCGAATCCTACAGGGACTACCATTTTTGGATAGGTGGGTGAGTGGTTAATACCAGCAGACTGTAAATCTGCCGCAGTAATGCTACGTTGGTTCGAATCCAACCCTGTCCACCAGTTTAGGCTCGTTAGATCAGTTGGTTAGATCGCTAGCCTGTCACGCTAGAGGCCACGGGTTCAAGTCCCGTACGAGTCGCCAATATACTGCGGTTTGTTTGCATAGAATAGAGGCAGGGTCGACCCTGTGAAACCCCATTGAGCAAACAGTAATACAGAGCAGCGGGGACTGTTCCGTTTAGGTATAAATAAGTTTGTGCTTCGTTGGCGTAGGGGTAACGTATCAGGCTTCCAACCTGAGGTCGTGAGTTCGATTCTCACACGAAGCTCCAAGTTTAATGCCCAAGTATCCCTCTCCGCTACGAACGGAGCCAAAGGTAACTGGAAGTAAGATGCAGGTTCGAATCCTGTCTTGGGCTCCAGATTTATCACGAATGTTAGATTCGCGATAATTACATATAACAACAAGGAATTAATTATGAATATCAAGACTTTTATGGCAGCAGCAGTTATTGCACTTACAGCAGCGTGTACTCCTAGTGAGGATACAGCAACAGTAGCAGAGGCCGCTGGTCCAGCAGCAGATGAAGCACTTGCTACAGCAAATGCAACAGAAGAAGCAGCAGAAGCACCTCTAGATGCTGAAGCAGCAGCACCTGCTCTTGGTGAAAATGAACAACCAAAGTAATTAAAGTTTCGGGGAGTGGCGCAGTCTGGTAGCGCATCTGGTTTGGGACCAGAGGGTCGCAGGTTCGAATCCTGTCTCCCCGACCAGTTTTTGTCGGTGTGTTGTAACGGTAACATGCAGGTCTCCAAAACCTTGCGATCGGGGTTCGAATCCTCGCACCTTCGCCATTTATAAACGGGTGACGTATGTATGATGAAGCAAGAGAAGCAATTCTAAATTCAAGTGAAACGTCATCTGTTTATATCGGTGCCGATTCAATAAGATACAAGAAGCGTAGTGGTGAGTGGTATGCCAAGTATTCCACTGTTATTATTCTTCACAGGGATTCTAAGCATGGTGGTCAATTATTCTCTAGGAACGTAGAGATGCGTGACTTCGGTAACTTACGGCAA